>MDTF01015561.1_pt1 | contig 25314 bp, 14 predicted proteins | sample 811191 | NCBI WGS metagenome assembly MDTF01 (sample SAMN05326649, study PRJNA326480) | marine metagenome | isolation source: seawater | place: Southern Ocean | collected 2011
ACTAAAAGTACAATTGACTGGCTCATTACTGGCTTCATTGGGCTTTCCTCATTAGGGCTTCCTCATCTGAATTATCGACTGCGATTTAGAATAATCACGAGTATTAGCCATGAAATTAGAGATGTATACTCCGAATGATCGAATACTGGTATGTGTAAATGCATACTATTTAGCGTGATGGGGGCTCGAATAAGATGAGCAAAAAACGCTCTCTTGGGAAGACGCTCAAACTCTGCTCACAGTGATAGAGTGCCAAAGCTTTAGTCGTGCAGCAACGCGCCTAGGGGTGGGCAACCAACGGTCAGCAGACGTATTCAGGCGCTAGAAGCGCGAAGTAAGCAACAATTGTTGACCGTGGTAAGCATGGAGCAAAAGCTACAGCGGCTGCAAATGATCTTCAGGTCGCGGCCCAGCAGATGGCAAAATGGGCAGCAGAGTTTCAGCGCATCGCCAACGGCTCTGAAAAAATTATCAGGCATGGTTAAAATTGCTGCGCCACCGAGAGTCGCAGTAGAGCAGATAGCGCCTTTGCAGCCACCCTGCGCAAACTCGAACCTCAGCTCAGGCTGGAGGTATTAGCCGCTGTTGACCTAAGCCGTGGAGCCACGGATATTGCTGTTCGCACCAACTACCCCAACGAGCTTGAGTGCCTATACGAGGGTGAAATTCAGCCCACCGTTTATGGAGCCAAACCTTACCTCGCCACCTTAAATCAGCCCTGCAAATGTGAGGATCTGGACAGGATTAGCTGGCCAGGTCAATACAGCTCCCTTAGCCCACGCTCTATCTTGGAAAAAGCCATTCCAGATTTCAAACCAAGCTTAGCCAGCGATGATTTTTCGGTTCAAAAAGCTGCAGCAATCGCAGGACTCGGCGCGATAATCATGAGCGAATCTGAAAGTCTTCAAGAATCAAGTCTAGTAGAAATAGATATCGGGGTTAGATTGCTCGCTGTTTATTTCAACTTGGTTTGCGCTAAGTCGATGAGTGGTATGCGAAACATTCACAAAGTCTCCCACCTTCTAATCGAGCTCTTTTTAAACGCACCTTAACTGTGGTTTTAATTTGCTTTGGGCAGTTCTTAGCTTGTTAGACACAGCAGACGGCGCTAAAGTGCCTGCTTACTCACGATTACTTACCCATACTGACAGTGTATAAACATGCTTAAACTTAAAGATGCGTCCTTACTAAAATCCGAAAACTATATTGATGGCCGCTGGACAACGGCTGCGACTAAATTTGATGTGACTAATCCAGCCAACGGCGAGGTAATCGCCAGCGTCGCTAATGGAGATGCCCAAGATACCGAAAAAGCGGTATTGGCAGCGCATGCAGCATTCAAAACTTGGCGTAAAAAAACGGCCAAGGAACGCTCGGCAGTGCTGCGGAAATGGCACGATCTTATTCTCGAGAATGCTGACGACCTCGGCGCACTGATGACAGCAGAACAGGGTAAGCCTCTAGCGGAAGCGGTTGGAGAAGTGAAATATGGCGCCAGCTTTATTGAATACTACGCCGAAGAATGTAAGCGGGTGAACGGTGCTACGATTCCTACAGTTGCCAATGACCGGCGTCTGTTCACTTACAAGCAAGCTATCGGCGTCGTAGGATGCATTACTCCTTGGAATTTCCCCAATGCCATGATTACTCGAAAAGCAGGCCCAGCCTTGGCCGCCGGTTGCACGGTTGTAATAAAACCCGATGCAGGCACTCCCCTTTCAGCGCTCGCCTTATGCGAGCTTGCCGAAAGAGCTGGCATACCCGCTGGAGTTTTAAACATTGTTGTTGGCGAAAACTCATCCGCAATCGGCAAAGTGCTTACTCAACATAAAGACATTGCTAAATTTACTTTTACCGGCTCCACAAAGGTCGGCAAATTACTCATGGCCCAATGTGCGAGCACTGTAAAAAAAGTGTCACTGGAACTCGGCGGAAATGCACCTTTCATCGTGTTTGACGATGCAGATCTGGATTCTGCAGTCTCTCACTGTGTTGCAACAAAATTTCGCAACTGTGGCCAGACCTGCGTCTGCACCAATAGAATTTTCGTCCACAGCAAAGTAGCAAATCTTTTTACAGAAAAACTCAAGAAAGAAATCGCCGGCTTAAAAGTAGCGGACGGCTTTGAGGAAGGCGCAGTTATCGGCCCAATGATTAACAAGCAAGCTGTAGAGAAAATGGATGCTTTACTTGCTGATGCTAAAGAGAAAGGCGCAGAAGTTGTCATCGGTGGCAAACAGCACGAGCTCGGCGGGTGTTTTTACCAGCCTACGTTACTGCTTAATATTAATGATGACATGAGACTGGCCAACGAAGAGATTTTTGGCCCAATCGCGACAGTTCAGCACTTTGAAACAGAAGACGAGGTGGTCGCTAAAGCTAATGACACTGAATATGGCCTCGCGGCTTACTTTTTTACTCGCGATGTTGGCAGAGTGATGCGCGTATCAGAAAACCTAGAACACGGAATTGTCTGCTCCAACTCTGGCGTGTTCTCAACAGAAGTTGCGCCTTTTGGCGGCTGGAAACAATCAGGCATTGGCTCCGAAGGCGGTCATGAAGGTATCGTAGATTTCTACGAAACCAAGTTCCATTCAATGGGCGGCATATGAAATGTGTAGCATTGACCTGAATTAGCAGTGCCTAGCTAAATTGCAGCACACCGTCTTCAAGGTTAGCCTTGCCCAGAAGTTTTTTATCTAAAAGGTAGTTCTGGGTATTCTGCCATGGCGCATGATTTCCCTGCTTTGGAAACATATGTAAGCCTCTGCTCATATAGCCCGGCTGAAAGTCCTTGAATGGGTTTTCTGCCGGCATGTTTCGATCATCCTCAACGAGCTCGGCACTGACTTTAGTCTTATTTTTTTGCTGCATATAATTAACCAGCCGGCTTACAAAAAGAGAATTTAGGTCAGCCCGCAGCGTCCACGACGCGTTAATATAGCCGAAGGTTTGAATCAGATTAGGAACGCCGGAAAACATCATCCCTTGATAATAAAATCGGTCGCGAAAATCAATTTCCACGCCATCCATGCTGAATTTCGTTCCACCTAGAAGCTTAAGGTTTAGCCCGGTAGCCGTCACTAAGATATCTGCCTCTATCTCTGCCCCGCCAACCATCCTTATGCCTGTTTCGGTGATAGCATCAATATTGCCGGTGACTACTTCAGCTTTCCCACTTTTAATTGCCTTAAACAAATCCCCATCCGGCACCAAGCAAACCCGCTGGTCCCAAGGGTTATAGCTGGGCGTAAAGTGCTTATCTACGGCAAAGCCTTCTGGTAGATTTTTTCGTACCTGATTAATCAAGAGGGCTTTTATTCTCTTTGGATTATTACGGGCCTTTTTGTAAAAGTAATTTTGGAGGCGAATATTTTTCCAACGAACTGCATTGTATGCCCACTGTGCAGGCAGAATTGCATTGAGGATATTAGATAGAATGTCTTGTCTTGGACGTGACGCAACATAGGTTGGCGAGCGCTGCACCATAACAACCTTTGCCGCATCCGGCGCCATTGCAGGGACCAAGGTCATCGCCGTAGCCCCACTGCCAATAACGGCTACTTTCTTATTTTTATAGTCGAGATCCTTCGGCCACTTTTGGGGATGGACCCGCTGGCCAGCGAAAGATTCAAGACCTGGTATTTCTGGGGTGTAACCTTTGTCATAGTCGTAGTAGCCCGCACACATGAACAGTATCCTAGTTTCAACTTCTACCGTTTCCCCCGATTTCTCTTGAATGACAACACACCAGAATGATTTATCTTCTCGCCAATCTGCCGAGATGACCTTCCTACCAAACTGAATCTTGTCAGCGATTTCATAGTCAGCAATCGCCTCATTTACGTATTCTCGGATCGACTCACCATCGGCCAGTACTTTTGGGTCAGTCCAAGGTTTAAAGGAAAAACCAAAGGTGTGCATGTCACTATCCGAACGAATACCCGGATAACGAAACAAATCCCACGTGCCTCCTGAATTATCCCTCGCCTCAATAATGCTATAATCCGCCAGAGGACATTCTTTTTCTAAATAACAGGCGGCGCTAATCCCTGAAATTCCAGCACCAACTATAAGCACATCTAACAACGCATTATTCCTTTAGATTTAGTTTTGCATTTGCCCAGCGAGAGCAAATTCACCAAGCCATGATAGTGCAAAACTTGACTGAGGTTAAACAGTTAAAGCTGCATTTCGCGCGTAATTCTCCATTTACTCGCAGCGAGGCCCAACATGCTTTAGACTCCTCTGCTCTTAAAGTACGGCCACCTCTTTCCGGGGGCAAATTTGCAGTCCGGATGCGTAACTACTGAAGAATCTAACTAATGCCTTTGTTAAAACTCGATAAAATCTCAATTAATTTTGGCACTCACATCTTATTGGATGAAGTGTCGTTGAATCTGGTAAAAGGCAAGCGCTTAGGCCTGCTTGGCCGTAACGGCACAGGCAAAACTACTTTGATACGCACCATTGGAGGGCTGGTAAAACCAGACAGTGGTGAACGCTGGTTGCGGCCTGGAGTGAAAATCGCCTGGCTAGATCAATCCCTCCCTGACGCCAGCGAAGAAACTGTTTATGACGTCGTAGCAGGAAGTCTTAGCGAGGTAGGTGAACTCTTAAAATCCTATCACCAACTGACAAGTAACTTTGACGCTAACAATATGGACAAACTTGCAGCCGTGCAAGAGCAACTTGAAGCCAATGATGGATGGAGCCTAAGTCAGCGAGTTGACACGGTTATTAGTCAGCTTAACTTGCCAGCTGAGAAAAAAATGTCGGAGCTCTCTGGCGGTTGGCGCAAAAGAGTCGCGCTGGGTTGTGCCTTGGTTCTTGAGCCGGACATTTTGCTTTTAGATGAGCCTACTAACCATCTCGATATTCCAGCGATTGAATGGCTTGAAAAACAACTACAAGATTTCCGCGGTGCGATGGTTTTAGTAACTCACGATAGAGCATTTTTGCAAAAAGTGGTAAACACTATTGTTGAGCTGGACCGAGGCCTTCTCTATGAATTTGAAGGAACTTATCAGCGCTTTTTACGCTTTCGCGAGGAGCAATTAGCTGCCGAAGACAGAGCCAATGCCTTATTTGATAAAAAGCTAGCACAAGAAGAAGTCTGGATACGGCAGGGCATTAAGGCCCGTCGCACCCGTAACGAGGGGCGAGTAAGGGCTCTAGAAGCACTTCGCCGAGAGCATAGCCAGAGAAGAGATCAAGTAGGCAAGGCAAGCTTTAAGGTAGATGCCGCTTCACGCTCTGGAAAAATCGTTGCTGAACTGGAACATATATCTCACAGCTTCGGTGATAACGAAGTCATCAGGGATTTCTCTACCACCATTCTGCGTGGCGACCGCATCGGTTTGGTCGGCGCTAATGGGGCAGGGAAATCAACACTGCTAAAAATCATCCTAGGCCAGCTAGAACCTTCATCTGGAACGGTGAAGACTGGCAGTAATTTAGAAATCGCCTACTTTGATCAGCTTAGGGCCCAGCTAGATCCGGAACTAAACCTCATCGACAATATTTGTGGGGGCCAAGAATTCATCGAAATTGACGGTAAGAGAAAGCATGCCATTACCTATCTTGGAGACTTCTTATTCACCCCTGATCGCGTTCGCACCCCTGCCAAAGCCTTGTCGGGTGGAGAACAAAACCGAGCCATCTTGGCCAAGCTATTCAGCAAGCCCGCCAACATATTGGTATTAGATGAGCCAACCAACGATTTGGATGTGGAAACCCTAGAACTACTAGAGGACATTCTGCTGGGATTTCCCGGTACAGTCCTATTGGTAAGTCACGATCGAGTCTTTATGGACAATGTGGTTACAAGCTTGATGGTATTTGAAGAAAAAGCCTCCATTGGTGAATACGTTGGTGGCTATTCTGACTGGGCCTCTAAAGGCGGTCGCTTGCTAAGCTTGCAAGACGAAAAAGAGACTCCAGCGGAGGCAGCGCCTAAAGCAAAGGCTCAGCCTGCTCCGATAAAGACGGAACCAAGCAAACCGAAGTTGTCGTATAAAGATCAGCAAGAACTGAAGGATTTAACCGCTCTCATCGAAAAATTAGAAGCTAAACAGGGTGAATTTGAAGACCTAGTGGCTAAGCCTGACTTCTATGAACAAGACAGTGATAAAGTCAGTAAGACATTAAAAGAGATGGCTGACAATCAAGCTAAACTCGAGCAAGCTTATGACAGATGGGAAATACTAGAAGGATAATTCCCCTATCACGGCTCAATCAACACAAGAGACTTAACCTATCGACACTTTTCTTATCGAGTGGCTAGAAGCGCGGCAAAGCTATGCAATATGGTTAATACCCGTTTTTGCTTTCGCTGAGGCCTGTGTTGGCATCGGTTTGTTTATATCTGGCGTGCTGCTATTGGCAATCGCTACTTTTATTATCCAGTACGATCTAGCCCCTATAGAATTGGTTTGTTCTCTAGCATTCGCTGGGGCATTTGCTGGAGACCATCTTGGTTTTCATATTGGCAGAATTATTGGCCCTGGATTTCATAAAACGAAAATCGCAAATAAGTATGCCAAATCAATATCTCAAGGCCAGGATCTTATTCAAAAATTCAGCAGCGCTGCCATATTCATTGGCCGTTTTGTGCCAGCAGTGAGAAGCTTGGTTCCTGCATTGATGGGACTAAGCGGATTCAGTCGAATCCGCTACAGCCTTTTTGATGCCTTAGCTTGTTTGCTTTGGGCGATTGCGTTGGCATTAATTGTGCTAGGCATTGAGACCGTGCTCTAGCCTATTGAACGACTGTTACCTTATAAAACACAGCTGCGATCCGGTATACCTATCATCCGCGTTATTCTGGCATCTACTTATTCAACGTTCTGCTTACCCATCTATCCACCTGCGCCTCTAAAGCCATCATGGGTATGGGCCCAGATCCTAGTACCGTGTCATGAAACTCTTTGATATCAAATTGTTCACCAAGCTGAGCCTCAGCTTTTTCTCGATACTCAATTATTTTTAGCATGCCTATTTTATACGCAGTAGCTTGACCCGGATTATTGAAATAGCGACGGACTTCCGAGCGCACTGAAGAATCAGGCCGCGGCGAGTTGGCTAACGCATAGTTAACCGCTTTGGCTTGAGTCCAATCTTTCGTATGTATACCGGTATCAACCACTAACCGCACTGCGCGCCAAAGCTCACCCGACAACCTGCCCATATCTGCAAACGGATCGTTGTATCCGCCCATTTCTTTACCAAGCAGTTCGGCGTAAAGACCCCACCCTTCGCTGTAAGCGGTATAACCGCCGTTGGTTCGAAACTGCGGAATATTTTCTAATTCTGTTTGAATAGACCTCTGCATATGATGCCCGGGAACACCTTCATGATAGGATAAATTTTCTAAACGGTTCACGGCAGCGGCCCGCATATCCGTCAAATGGACATAAAAAGTACCGGGCCTAGAGCCATCTTTAGTTCCCCGCCGATAGTGAGCCGCCCCGCCAGCTGTCTCTCTGAACGATTCCACTCTTTTCACTTCTAAACCGGCTTTCGGCAGAATTCCAAAGTAATCTGGCAATCTAGTGTACATCTGCGTTAGGTGAACTTCAGCAAGCGCAAGGTAATCAGCTCTACCTTGATCGTTTGTTTCAAAATAAAACTGATCGTCCTCTCTAAGAAATCCAAAAAAATCTTGCAACGACCCTTCGAACCCAACAACCCGCTTTATGACTTTCATTTCTTCATGAATTCTTGCCACTTCAGAAATTCCTAGAACATGAATTTCATCCGCGCCCATTGGCAAAGTGGTCATCGTTTGCAAACGAACACTGTAATAGTCATCCCCGTTAGGTAATGAGGATGCGCCTTGGGCTATTTCAGATGCATTAACTCGGTCGGACTCCAGCCAAGCAAGCACATCATCGAACCCTGGCTTCAAGTAATTCAAAAGAGCATCCTCTGCTCCATTCGCAAGCTTCGCAGCTTCCGCTTCATCAATCATATCCCTATCTCTAAGAGACGATATTTTCTCATTCACATCGCTCCACAGCGCGGAGGAACCCTCTTCAGTAAAAGGCGCGCCGGTTATAATTCTTTTTACCTCCCTTATTGCTTGATCGTAGTCAAAAAACGGCGCACGAATACCATCACTCACTGAAAGCTTTGCTCTGTCCAAATACTGAGACATGTACCGTCGAGATTGCCGTAGACGAGAAACGTAAGCTTCCATGTCGGAGACAGAATCAACCCTATGGTTGTTGATAAGACGGTTGGGCAAACGCGACTGCGGCCCGTTGCGCCCAAATATATAAGCATGTCTTCTAAACGGCAGATTTAGTGTGGCGATTTCCAGTTGATATTCCCAGAGATCCCACGATAGTTGCCCTTCAACATCAAGCTCAGCCCGGTCAAACTCGGCTCGCATCCTAGCGACGCTGTCACCTCTCCATGCCATTTTACGGTCAAGTGCCTGCTCGGAAACATCGTCTAACTCGCCGTAGTCACTTTTAATTCCCTGACTTGTTTTTGTAAGCGGGTGAAAGTCTAGTTCGGTAGCATATTCACTATCCAACCACTCGTTGAAATCATAAGTTCGAGTGGTAAGCTGGCTGAGCGCTACATCAGCATCTTCATTCACAGCCATACCAGCAGGTTGATCACTGCATGATGACAACATGAGTAGTAGTCCTACAAAACCAGCACGAGCTGCACAGCTCTTTTCAACTAACGTCAATTGCGCCTCTCCCAGAGATTTTCGAATAATTAAGATTCTAAATCTTTCTAGAAGAAATCCCAATAATTAAAACCCTCATTTTATAGATTCCTTTTACCCCACAATAAAATAAATCACGGCATTAGTTCTGATTTAGAGAGACCCGCGATCCGGTTCTTAAATAACCAGACAGAATCGCGATTCATCACCAGAAATAACTGTTGCGAAGAGCGGTGCCCGAGGAAGTCAAATAAGAACAGGAAGTAATTTTCTAAGTATATTTATGAAATTAGCGGGATTAGAATATCGAGGGGGAAATTTTGCACTATCGAAAATACCGTCGAGAATTGCACTACCAGTACCCAAACCACCTGCAGTCCAAGTGCAGAATAACAAGCCCGCTGAAAAGGGAACTATGACGCAGGAGCTATGATGTAGGCATTAGTTCGCTATAACGATGCGTTTTGGTGTTTAGAGAGATTGGCTCATTGCTGAGGCCTACTCAGTCACCTAGCGAAAGCATGCGCTGTGACGCTTCGCGTGCAGTAAAGGAGACCATAAACCCGATCAATGCCATCATCAATTTCAATGCTTTATTCACTTTCAAATAACTTTTATCAGTCTCGTAGTCGACTATAGGCGGTTTTCAGAACATCAAAGCATAGCGCTAAGTGCTTGGAGTGACTCCGCGCAAGGCTTGGAAACCTTTAAGGTCAGTAAATCATCCGCTCTGGTTAACCCCTGATTGATACAGACTATTGGAATATTGTTCTCAGCAGCGAATTTGCAAAATCGATAACTGGAGTACACCATCAGAGACGAGCCCACTACGAACAAGGAATCTGATCTTAGAATTTTCTGATAAATCGACTCGACTATGTCTTTTTCCACCGAACTGCCGTAAAAAACCACATTAGGTTTCAATACGCCACTGCAACGCCGACAGCTAGGAACCTGCACCGCTTTGACTAATCCATCATCCACATCCGCGTCGCCATCGGGTCTAGTTAAATTAGAGGATTCGTGGAGATGGGGGTTATGTTGTTTTAGCCAATCCTGAATATCGCTTCTAGCAATTAAGGCGCCACAGTCCATACACAGTACTTGATCGAGACGTCCATGAAGGTCAATGACTCTTTTATGGTTCGCACGCTGATGGAGCCGATCAACATTTTGAGTAACCAACTGGCCAACAAAGTTTAGAGCTTCTAAACTGGCTAGCTCGACATGGGCAAGATTAGGCTCCGCTTTTTCTATGGTTGGCCAACCTGAGAAACTCCGAGCCCAATAGCGTTGACGAACCGAATGGGTTCGCATAAATTCGGCATGTTGAATCGGGCGATTACTCGTCCAAGTACCACTATCATCTCGATAAGTTGGTATACCTGACCCGGAGCTTATCCCCGCCCCTGTAATAACAACTGAATTGTGACGCTGGATCATGAAATCAGCAAGTTCACTGATAGTATTCGACTCATTGATTTGGGCATTGACGTTAAGCTTTCTAAGAACTGGTGAATCCATTTAAAGATAATCCAACTTCGGGTTTTATTTCGGCGCAGTGCCTGGCATAGTTTCAAAGCCTGGTGCAAATTCGACCAGCACTTCGGTTAAACTTAACAGAACGGAGACGTCACCTTCGACGCTACCCACACCAGTCTGCAAAAGAGATCCAAGGGTTGCCGCTCCCATAATAACCGCATCAAGATCGCTACGGTTCATGGTGATGGTAACGTCGGCATTGTCTGATGAGTAACCCGCAATATTGGTTAAAGTGCCACTACTCATTTCCACAACATAACTCTCATCGGTATCTGGGGTTAAAAAGTTTATAATAAAATCGTTTCCATCAGCCAAGTCACTGTCTACTCGAGTAGCCACTGAATCCCACCACTGGCTCGTTGTCATTGCCCGGGCAAGGCTAGGACTCGTGCCTCTCGGAGCAGGAATCCTAGGCATACCATTGCGTAAGTCCTGAGCCGTTGCTAGAAAGACATTACGCATACTTGCACTTTCGTACTGATAACCAAGTTGTTCGAACACATCCGCAAGTAAATCTTTCGCAACTTGGTTGTTCTGCTCGGCATATACCAGCTTGTTCAATATTTCCATTGCCATACGATAACGGCCATCCTCAACGAGTTCTTCACTGCGACTCATGATAGCAGCCGCCCCGCCCATCATCTCCACATAAAGAGGAGCAGAATCAGCTGGAGACAGCGGCGCAAGAGTCGCGGGATTACCATCCCAATATCCCAAATACCGATTAGCTACTGCGCGTGAGTTATGGAACTCTGAACCATGATACTGACGAACATTCCACTGCTGCTGCAGTGATTCTGGAACTTTGTACTCATTGTGCATTTCGTTAATCGTGACGCCCTGGTTTGCCAAGTACAATACTTGATTATTCAGATTCGCGTAAGCGTCTCGCTGGGCTCGCATAACTTCTTGAATTCTTTCATTACCCCATCGCGGCCAGTTGTGAGAAGACACCAGCACCTCAGCCTCCATTCCAAAGCGATAGAGAGCTTCGTTTATCTGTCTTGACCATTGCAGGGCATCTCGTACAAGTGCACCGCGCAAAGTATAAATATTATGAATTGTCGCTGTGATGTTCTCGGCCGCCCAAAATACTTTCTGCTCTGGGAACCAAGTATTCATTTCCGCAGGCGCTTCAGTGCCTGGCGTATTCTGGAACACAAGATTAACGCCATCAATTGTGTGCTCCTCATACTCACCCTCGATAACTAAGGTAGGCGCTATCAAGCCGGTGGTTCCTGCCGCCAAGCCTTTGCCAATTGCCGAATCCACCTGTCCAAAAGGACTTGATGGAATAGTGCGACCATATTGCAAGACGGCCCTACGTGACATCGCGGTACCTGCATAGACGTTTTCAGAGATTGCCTCCTTCATAAACCCGGAAGGAGCAATAATCATAACCTCTCCCACGCGCACAGCTTCCTCACTAGTAACGCCTAGCACACCGCCAAAATGATCAACATGGGAATGTGAATAGACAACCGCTTTAACAGGTCGTTCTCCCAGTTGCTCATTGGCAAGTGCCAAGGCAGCTGCGGCCGTTTCGCTCGTTAACAGTACATCAAATATGATCCAACCTTCGTTCCCCTTTACTAGGGTCATATTGGCCAAATCGAATCCTCTCACCTGATAGAGAAAATCTGGCACCACTTCGTAAAGCCCAAAATTCATGTTCAGTGTGGCTTGGCGCTGAAGTGACGGATGTATGCTGTCCAGTTCATCCCCGTTAAGCAGAAAATCATAGCGGTTCATATCCCATACCGTATTGCCCGCTGCACCGACGATACGTCTGCTGTCCGGCTCGGCTATGAAGCCTCTGCTAGACTCCGCGAAATCTCGCTCATCTTCAAAAGGCAGCGACTCCCTTAATTCACTTTGAAGGGCTACTGTAAACTCGCTTGGCGGGTTTCCTTTCGGATTAAAGTGATCTTGAGCATTAACACTCGAGCTGCAAATTACTAAAAAATGCACGCACGAAAATAACATCAAAGTTACTTTAAGTTTGGCGGCTATCGAAGTCTTCATGGGAGCGTTCCTGCTGGTAAACAATATGAGTATCGGATTCAGTATACCCTGAGTTGTCTCTCACCTTACCCTGCATTTGTGCCTTAACCGCAGTGATTCTGGCTAACAGTTATTGGATACCGCAGTTATCGATCCTTTAGCTCTCCAAGCCATTGTATTTGTTCGCAATTTTTCATATGAAATAAGCAGCTACCCTTGTGCAGAAATCTTATCTTATTTAAATGTCTTACTTTGAACTAGGAATTTGGAAACGTAATCACATTGAAAAATCTAAGCAAGGTTTACCAGACCGCGTATATAGAGACTGCTGCGCTAAAAAAAATTAACCTCCGCATATCTAAAGGCGAGTTCGTTGCCATGATGGGGCCTTCTGGCTGTGAAAAGTCTACCCGCCTGACCGTAATCCGAATGACCGATAGACCAATCCCTGGGTAGTATTTTTCACGATGAACAGGAGAAAGCTCATCGCTCTGAAAATGGGCTTGTGGATCTGCGTAAAAATAATATTGGATTTATTTTTTAGAACTTAAATTTGATCGACGATCTTAATGTCGAAGGGAATGTTGATTTACCTTTGCTATATCCAGGCATACCAAAAAAAGAGCGTTGAGAGAAAATTGAGAAAGCATTAAAAATGGTCAGTCTGAAAAACCGAGCGAGCCACAAACCTCAAGAACTATCTGGCGGCGAGTAGCAGCGAATGGCCGCCGCACGCTCGGTTATTGGCGAGCCAAAACTGATTTTAGTCGATGAGCCAGCCGGCAATCTGAACACAAAAAAATGCTGATGACGATGCTAACCGTTGGCTTTAGTATCACCGATGCCCTCTTCATAGCCGGAACGCTAGTGCTGCTAATTGGCTGTATTCCCTATTCAAATTTAGTAATCAGCCAACTATTAGGACGCGGCCAAGACATACCAGCTGAAAGATATTAGGTGCCAAACTTAGCACGATCATCTTTCAATCATGAATCGGTGTTGAAAAAGACAAATGAGACTGATGCCCGAGTCAATAAAAAGTAGCCGTTATGACAGCTAGATAAAGTCTCTAGATCAAGAAAAGGAGAGAATCAACAAGTACGCAATTGTCGATCTGAGGATAAAGCAGATCTTAAGAAAGAATAATAGTTTTGGGGAGAGTTAGTCCACTGGACAGAATTAGAAACTTCTATCCAGTGGATTTTTTCTTATGTCGGTTTGCTTAAGCTAAACCGAGTTTAACTACAGACGTGAGCGCTCTAAAACAACGTCAGCGTTCCTCCAGAGGGATTCAAACTGGCGCTTAATTACTATCGCCTCTTGTTCGCGACCCTGAGCTTCAACAGACTGATAAAGCCCAAATGTAGACCAACCATTCTGCTGATTCCACTCGAGGTCTTTCATATAAACTTTTTCGGCTTCTGCCGCATCGCCTTTTTCAAGTAACGCAGCGCCAAGATAAAGACGCATTGACTGAGACCAGTCTGGTGGCTCGGTATAGTTCAAGTTGTCTTGAAACTCTATCGCGTGACCGTAGTGAAGAATCGCACCATCAAGATTACCTTGGGCTTCTTCGATCTCGCCTAGTAAGGCATGCATAGCAAGACTTAAAACATGAGAGGCCGGTGTCGGACCAACACCGGTGTCGTCTACGTTGTCAGCGCCCATCTGAACTTGAATATTAGCAACTTCAGCTTTGGCCAAGTCGATATGGCCTTTAGATGCGTGGGCGCTACCTTTTACGTAACTCCACATGCCATCCAAGTAAGGCGTGCCGCTGTGGGACTGTTCGGCAACATGGATTTTGTCGTACTTACCGAAAACCTTGTCGACAATCCAATTATGGGCGATTCTCTTTTGACCACTAGTGATAGCCGCGTCGTCACCAACGTTTCCAGCTCCGCGACTTGACGCATCAGCGGTAGCAGCATAGTTTCCTTGCAGCATGTTGGCATAGCGAACAAAGTCCAAAGCATGTGGGGCATGAATTTTGTGGGATAAAGGATAAGTGCCAATCATTGGGAAATTTGTGTCGCCCCAAATTTCAGCAAACTGCTTATCTACCACCTGCGAACGCTCATTGATGTCGATGGCTTTTTCATACTCACCAACACGCAGGTAAATATGGCCAGGCATATGCACCATGTGGCCAGAAATCGGCACTATGCTTTCTAGCTTTTGGGCAGCAGGCATCGCCAGTTCGGGCTGGCCAGAACCTTCCATTAAGTGAATATACAGGTGGTTAGCACCAGGATGGTCATGCTCTAAAGCCATTGCGGCCTCTAAAGCGGCCTTGCCTTCTTCGGTACCCACCTTGGCTGTACCATCGGCTTCCCAATAGTCCCAGCGGGTTGTATTCATATAGCCTTCGCCAAAGATTGTGGCTATATCAGCGTCATCTGGATATTTGGCATGAAGCTGACGCATACTGTCCAAAAAGGCAAAATCTCGCTCTACACGGTCTGGGATTGCGTCTTTGTTGTACAACACAAATAGGGAATTGATCATGTCGCGTTCGCGCTGAGTGCCATTGTCCGCCAAATCCATAGCTCGGCGAATCGCTGCTAACCCAGCACCTTGGGGATCATCAGGCATTTGGGCATAGCGGCTGTTAGGATTTGGGCCCGCCGCATGAGCAATACCAAAATGAGGCATTGGGCTATCGGGGTCTAACCTAGCCGCTTCTTGATAGGATGCAATGGACTCTGGAAAATAGAAGCTCCACGCCATCCGTAAACCTTGATCAAAAAAGGCCTGAGCCTGAGCCGAGTCCGTAGTAATAGAACGGCTGTAAGTGCCACCGCCCGGAACCATTACTGCCAAAGGTTCATCTTGAGCTACGGAAATGGCGGAAGTCACCAAAGTCGTCGCTGCAGCAATGAAGGAAATAAACTTGCGCATAGCACTCTCCTGAGTAGATTGTTTTATTTTTTAATGCTTTAAGGGCCAAGAGTATACTCCCATAGTTGAAATTTTCGAGCACGAACACATTTCGAGCTTGCAGGGGCAGCTTTGCTCACCTTAACTAGGCTTTGCCCTATAAAAGAGTGAAGAGCAAAAGGCTGCTAAGATCGTAAATCTAAGACCATAAACGAGCTAACCAACCACACTCAGTGAACTGACAATAATAAAGCCACCTCACTTGGCCCGAGTTAGCGGATCATCTAAGCGTTCTCTTAAGGGCTCGCTTCAGGGCTACGTTGGGGAACACTCGGATTGGAAATGACCTTAATCTGGTCATCGTTAATTGAAGGATTAAGACAACTCTTAGTCGCTTCTAAATTTTACTTTAGAAGCAAACTAACGCTGGCCCCGGACACGCTTTCCCTTACGTGATACTCAGACCTGCAATCTCACTCTGTTGCTTTAGACGTCTACGATTCCATCCACTACATGAGACTAATGTTTACCCCAACAAAGGCCTCTGTTTTCTTGACTGGGGCACCCAAACTTTTTGGCCACCTCTTTAGCGAAGTTAGCTTATTAAAGTCTATTCCTGAGGTATTGCTGCCATGAAGGACGAAAAGGGTCTGCATAACGAGCCATCATTGCCAGCGTCTGCCGATCAAGCTCCATGGCGAACTGCATGTGAAGCGGGTTAAGTTAGTTTAACGGTGTTCTCGGTTCAGAATACGTAACATCAAGCTCCGCATGTCCATGCTCATCTAAAGTCACGATATACACTCTATCGTAAACACGCTCATCTAAGTCTTGAAGGCTTTCACCACTAAGCAAGTTTACAAGCCCTGGAATAGTATTCGAGTGCCCAGTAACTAGTATTACACCGGTGAGAGTTTTCAGCTTATCAACTAATTTCTGCCCCTGATCTGGGTCATATTCTTCTATCGAAACCCCATGTTCTTGAGCGGTTGGAGCGGCCGTATCTCGGGTTCTCATGTAAGGAGTAGAGAATATATGACTAACATTTTTACCGTGCAGCATTGCAGCAAAGGTTACAGCACGAGCCTGCCCAACTTCGGTCAGCGCAGGATCGTTTGAGTCTTCAATGACCTTTTCTGCATGCCGAACCAAATATATCGTCGGGCCATCGGCGGCCAATGCTGAGAAAGCCAGACTAAGTGACAGAAATAATAAGCTGATTCGAGCAAGAGTATTGTTGTTTTTCATAATTTCTCAGTTTTGTTCGTTTCTCGGTTTGGTAAACGGCCCTTATTTTCTAATCTTTCACTGCATATCCAAATAAAGCCGTTGCCAGTGTCCCTTAGTTCTCACTAATCCTCAACTGCCCCAGGAAGAAAGAAATAATCGATGCGTGAACAGGTAACATCAAACACTGCGATCCCCAGACTTAAGGCACATTTCACATGTCACTGAACGATCCTATTTTCGGCACTTTGCGTCTAACTCAACCATAAATATTTCCGCAAGCACACTTATCAGACAACAGCTTATTACTAAGCCAGAATAAGCCTGAGCTCAACCACCTCTATGTTTTTCCTGCCATTACTTCATCCTATTCGATGAATCGCTTCGATTATAAAGTAGTAACGTTAGTAGCCTTTCCTGCTCTTTTTCTGTTAAGTGAGGATCGCCCGTGGTTAGCATGAAAAACAACATAACCCTTTTTCTGTTTTCGCAATAATAAATACCTACCTTATTTATTTTTCTTATACGCAAATAAGCGATACCTCTCACTCAGAAGGGGCAGCGCTCAAAATACTCAAGCCATTTCCCTAATGATTTCCGCCGTGGATTTTCCCTACCGCCTTTAAACCATCCGAATAAAGTAATTCATCTTGCCATCGCTCTTCTATGTTTCAGTTTCATATTACGAGGGCTTGATCTTGAGCATATGGACGTCTTTCAAACTATAATAATTCTCGACAGCGGCCAAGGCAGAATTTTACTCATGGCATCCCTACAGGCGTCACTGATTTTTTATGACTATAGAGCCGTCGAAAACAACGTGTGGGCTTTAAAGGATTTCTGTTTCTCTCCTCTTTGCTCTGTTATTTTATTTGCTTTTTTGATGCTGATGGTAAGGCCGGTATTGGACAAAAAAGGGTTAAAATAAGCCAACCCATGTTTTGCGAAGAACTGGCCGAAGCCAACGCCTATATGCTGAACTGTTTACCAGTCATATACCAAGCTGGCGATTAGGTTTATGAGAAAAACAGCATGCTTTCTTCAAAACTTCTAATCTTTATGAACCACCCTCATCGCTGGAGAAAAAATAGACTCATCTACTATCTAAGCCTTAATAAGTTGAGCCATGTGCTAGAAAGAATTTCTGAACTTATTAGAGGAGTAAAAAATTTTTTCTTGACCGTCATGGCCAACCCGAATGAGTATGTACACCAGCAAAAATGGCATACCAACAGCTAATCTGGATACAGTGAGTGTATATCCACGATTGCCTCATTGGTTGATTACGATAGTGTTTAGAGGGCTCTAAATACAGGCCCATCGGAAACAGGCGGACCTCAAGTGACTTACCTGAAATAAATTACCCTGAAATAATTTCCCCTAATTAGGCTATCCTGAGCACAGCCAGCCTTCTAGAGTAACATTAAGTCGCTTTGGCACTAGCGGCGAGAGTCTTCTTCAAGTTACTCTTAACTCCGTATTGCTCAATTACTTAAGCTTTCGTTCTTTAACCTAGAGTGTAGATTAGTTCCGCTGTGAGCGATTCCATAGAACATAACATGCCTGATGTCCGCGATGGTCTTAATGCCAAAGAGCGGGTCATCCTTTATTGCCTGCATGAGGCGCAGAAGGAATTCCCCAATCGCAATGTGCCAACAGCATTACTTTATGGGCGAGTTGTCGAGCAGATGGATATGAGCGAAAATGAATTTCAAAGCATTCTGTCGAGGATTGCGGGGCTAACTAGAAATACTCATCTGTAATTGTTGAGCCATTTCAGTTGACCTTTATAAGAGACCGTATTAGCTTCTTGACGTGTGCAATTAGAATCTTAAAGTAGTGGTATTTTACACTGCTGCACTTTTTGACCCATTTTTTAGACCCTTTTTTTAGATCCACTTTCTAGACCCACTTTAGTGAAGTCGCGAACAACTCGAAGGATTTAACCATGTTTTCAATGACACAAATGGTGCGCAGAGCAGCACAAACCCAACCCAATGTTCTTGCCACAGTTGATGGAGATCGGTCCCAAACTTGGCCTGAATTTGCACACAAGATAGCTTGCTTTGCTAATGGCTTACAGCAACTGGACATTGGTGCAGACAGCTGCGTAGCAATTTTAGCACTGAACAGCGACCGCTACTTTGAATTCATGTTTGCCACCCCTTGGGCAGGCGCAATTTTTCAGCCTATTAACACCCGCTTAGCAGGACCGGAAGTTGTATACTGGCTAAACGATTCTGAGGCTACTGTATTATTAGTAGACAAGAATTTTGCACCACTGATTGCCGAAATCAAAGACCAGTTACAACACGTCAAACATTTTGTGTTTGTTGACGATCTCAGTGAGGCAGACGAATTGCCTAAAGGGTATATTGCCTATTCCGAGGTGGTTGATAACGAGCCCGTTGCAGATGCAAACCGCAGTGATGACGATGCTGCTGGCTTGTTCTATACAGGAGGCACTACAGGCCGCTCGAAGGGCGTTATACTGACCCATACGAATTTCGTTGCGAACGCACTGCAAGCTATTTCGGTACTGGGCGTACAAGAAAAAAACCGACTTTTGCACGTGGCTCCAATGTTTCATATCGCAGACGCTTTTGTTTGCATGATGTCCACCGCACTATCTTGCTCGAACTACTTCCGCCCCGCATTCGACCCCGTATCGACCTTAGAAGCCTTACAGGACCATAAGATTGAGCGCTTGGTGCTCGTTCCAACGATGATCAATATGCTGGTCAATCATCCGAGTATTAGTGACTACTCCTTAGAATCGCTACAGTGTGTCTGGTACGGCGCGTCGCCCATGCCTGAACCAGTTATTCGAAAAGCTATGGAAGTAATGCCGGCCGTAGATTTCTGCCAGGTTTATGGCCAAACAGAAGCTGCACCGGGCATCACGGTACTATTACCCGAGCGGCATACTTTTGAAGGCCCCTTGGCCGGGAAGATAAAATCTGCCGGGCAAGCGCTGCCGGCCATAGATCTGTGCATCATGGATGAGAATAATCAAAAAGTCGCCAATCACGTTATTGGCGAAATTTGTATGCGAGGCCCAAATATCATGTTGGGCTACCGCAACATGCCTGAACAGACCGCTAACACGGTTGTTGATGGCTGGCTGCATACCGGCGATGGGGGTTATTTGGACGATGAAGGGTTTCTCTTCATCGTCGACCGGGTAAAAGACATGATTATCTCCGGCGGCGAGAATGTTTACTCAGCGGAAGTAGAAAGCGCCCTTTACCAATATGACGCTGTAAGCCAATGCGCTGTAATTGGTATTCCCCATGAAAAATGGGGAGAGCAGGTTCACGCAGTGGTCTTGCTTAAAGAAGGCATGACAGCAGATGAGGCCGCGTTAATAGCACACTGCAAGGCGCTAATAGCTGGATTTAAATGCCCACGCTCAATCTCATTTCAAAGTGAGCCATTACCATTGTCTGGTGCGGGTAAAATATTGAAGACTGAGTTGAGGAAGCCTTTCTGGGGCGACGGAGATCGCAACGTAAACTAGAACAAAAAAACTTGAGGGTGCCTGACTGTTATAGCTAAACGGTAGGCTAAGGGAAATTCTGGATCAGACTAGAATTGCAGAGACGGATATCACTGATCCGGCTTTTCTTGTCGATCTGGCTTTCTTTGTCGAACCTCTTTGTTCCATGCGCTTCGTTTGCCCTCATTATTCGAGGCCCTATTTTTCCTTCGGGTATGAGTTTTGATAGACCACCGCGCTAACCAACTTTCTAGTCTCCCAATTGAGCTTTTCTAACTCAGGTCCATCTAGAAACTCTTTTACGTAGCCAATACAGAGATAAGCAATTAGCTTATTTTCTGGCGGTGATTTCAGTATTTCTTTTACAGCCTCAGGATCAACTATACTCACCCATCCCATACCGATGTTCAGCGCTCTTGCCATCAGCCACATATTCTGTACAGCACACACAACACTATATTCTCCTGCTTCCTTCATTGTCGTCTGGCCTAGAACTGGCTTAACTGACGGCTTATAAAATACTGCAATATTTATCGGTGTCTCATGGATTCCTTCCAATTTCAGTTTTGCATAAGCTGCCCGCTTTTCGTCAAAAAACATTCCTTCAGCTTTTTTGTTTTCCAACTCAAAACTGTCAGCAATCAGATTCTTGGTATTATTATCACGGACAATCACAAACTCCCAGGGCTGGGAAAACCCTACCGATGGAGCTAGAGATGCTGCTAACAATATTTTTTCGATTATTTCATCCGGCACTTCTTTTTTAAGAAATTTGTTACCACGCACATCTCTTCTATGAAGCATTATTTCTTTAAGTAATTCTTGTTCGACGGATGTGAAATTTTTACCAGACATATTTTATTACTTTTGGTCTAAAATTTATAGAAAGCACTGACTGAAAATCAAATTTTATCAAAAAACTAGTCAAGACTTCGTTTTTACCCTGACCTAACTGAGCGCTGATTTTCTAGATTATCTCAGTATCAATCAGTAAAGCATTAACTGTGAGCAGAAGAAGCACTAGAAAAAATCCACGACTTAAAGTTACAGCTAACCCAGAGTTACTTTTAATTCGTTAAAAAATAAATAATAGACGCACAAATAGCAAATTCTCTGATACATCTAGAAATCAGAAGATGTTTGTATCTCTCATCGAACGAATTGCTTGCAGACCGATAGGAAATAATCTGCCCCCGTAAGAGTTGATATAAAACCGAAGCCGCATAGAGAAAAAAACCTTAATCCGCTCTAATGTTAGTCATTCTAACCCCATTAACCATAGCGTCATATCAAGCGCTTCTTTAGCGACCCAGCGGCGAGCGAGAAGTGCAGAACGAAAAATCGCTTTGACTAAAATGATATTTAAACAGCTGCCGCGCTATTGAACGTCAGCTAATCTATAGGTCAGCTAATCTATAGGTCAGCTAATCAATAGGTCAGCTTCTATAGGTATAAATTTATCCGCCGCGTTTATTAGTGATGCTGCAGTCAGCATTTTAACGCCGTAAACTTCTACCGATGATCCTTTACGGGCTCTAAGCCTGTCTGCCAGCAAATCAAAATCGCCATCACCTGAAACTAAAATGGTCGTATCACTTTGTTCAGCATACTCCATTGCATCTAATGCAATGCCAACATCCCAATCGCCTTTTGCAGAGCCGTCAGAGCGCTGAATATAGGGTTTTAGCTTCACTTCAAAACCAATTGCTTTGAGTATATTTTGAAATTGTTTTTGCTTTTGATCTCCCCTGTCGATGGCATAGGCTACTGCTTTAACAACCTTCCGATTTCCAGTTGCCTTAGCCCAAAACTTGTTGTAATCAAAATTCCGACCGTAAGCCTGTTTCGTGGTGTAGTAGACGTTCTGCACATCAACCAGTATAGAGATTGTTTCCATCGAGTTTCAACTTGTAAGTAGAAGAGGTATTAGAAATTCAAGATCGTTGACACCCTAATTAGATTAGCATCGACTGATATCATCTATCTCACTAGAGTCTCTTTGTTACTGATGCCAAAAATTATAAGTGAGGTTAGGTACTGCTTTCTAGTGCTGATTGTTAGGAATCTTGGATCTGTATTGCGATTTTTAATCCTTCGCTTTCTTAAGGAGCTTTAAAGTATTTGCCTACTTCATTGAACACTTCTTCTGTGTCAAATCAGCTGTTTTCGGCTAATGGATTCGACGTCGAGCGATTTTTCAGACAAGGATCGTCGCTGGCGATATGCTAACTAAGTTCATAGTGTGATTCACCTTTAGAGATAACTTGTTTAAACCATTCTCGCTATATCTTGTTATTTTCAGAAAAATCCAGAACCACATTTGTCCTCTTCCTCAATATGTTTTTGAGATGAACTTGGAGCAATGGCTTTAGTTTTTAAGAAATTTGCATATTCATCAAAAGTATAAATTTCACCGGAATAGAGGACGCTAACCACTTGTTCGTAGGAATAAATAAAGCATAGCTTTTATTTTCAATTTTCTTCGATTTCGAAGATTTTTCTGCACCCCATCTTCCCGCAGAAAAAAATTAGAGCCCCACTCTTCATCGCCAATCCTCAATACAGGAAAAAAGCGGGGACAAAGATAACGTAATCACTTAAGCGTTATGCTGAGGCTAGTTAACTTATTAACTTAATCGTCCGTCCGATTTTCCTACTTATTGACTGTCTTCATATTCCTGGCGGCGAGCGCCCGCTAATATCCCCGGAAGAGCATAGTTGCCTTCATGACAGGCATACTCGTAAATCTGGTCTTCCACTGCATTCATGGGTAATTCACCTGTCCACGCCGTGGCGTAGTTCTCAGGATCATCAATCGTGAATTGATATAAAAGAGTTGCACCATCAAGGCGAGAGAATCTCTCTGTCACTACGGCAGAAGACGACAAGTAAAAGAAATGCCGAAGGGCACCGCGTAAACCTTGTTGCGAATTAAAGTTAGTTGTCTCAACTACCAGCGTGTCATCTTCGTAATAGCCGATAGAGTCTCCTAGCCATTTAGGAATATCCGCATGCTTGCTGTCACGCATTCTGACGATCCTAGCATCGTGATTCATTTCTGCCATGATCATGACGTAGTTTTCGGTTTGAACGATTTGCTTATGGTTGTTGTACAAAACAGGCAGCATTGGAGGTCCACCTGTGGAGCCAAAACCAACGAGGCAGCGCTCGGCCATAGGTCGTGTTTCCGGACCTGCGTATTCGTCAGTTTGAGCTCGACCACCGAAGATTTTTTGCAATGCGCCTTCAGCCCAAGGCAAGCGACCGTTAGCAGGTTCGACAATTATCGAAGTTCGAATTTCACCGTTAATGGTAGCCATGCGCTCACCAGGATCCATCCAAAAGGTATTGTATCCGCCAATAGCACCCTCTGCGCCGCCAACACCATCGATAAGATTTGTTAGGTAGCTATCTCCAGTTTGGCCTATTCGCTCGGCTTCTTCTTCCGTGATAACCAGCTGATCGCCAAATTGCTCTCCGCGCTCCAACATAGTTACCGTGGCAATATTATAAACACCCTGCAGGTCAGGAGCGCCGAAACTGGTCTGAGGCACCTCATAATCTTGGGCCTGGAGTAGCCCGCAAAACAAGCAAGCGGCCAATAGAGTGGAATGCTGAAAACTGGTCGTAATATTGAATCTCACAAGGTTCTCCTTAAAATTTGAAAATTCATAGGCTCATTTGATTATACAGCTTCAACTGGGAATTGTGACAGAGGCAAAAGCAGCGCAGATTAGATAAGATCACAGCCGCTAAATCGTTAATTTCGCAAGCAAGGTGCCGAAGTCGCTATTTTACTAGCTTAATGTCCACTTTCATTTCAAACCGCAGTGGATCACCCCTACGGCTGCCTCCTTTACTGTAAGCGGCCTACTCCGGCCCAGCTCGAGCTCGTCTAAGCAAATATGGCCGACTGAAACTCGGTGAAGCGCCACTACTTCATTCTGAAAAAAGCCAAACATTCGCTTAACTTGATGGTACTTTCCTTCAGTTAATGACAGTCTCGCTGTGTATTTCGAAAGTATCTCTAAAACAGCGGGCTGAGTTGTAATATTTTCATAGGCAAAATAGAGACCTTCTTGAAACACCGCAACATACTCACTACTCAGTGGCTTGGATAAGGTAACCTCATATGTCTTCGCAAGCTTTGTTTCAGGCAGACTTATCTTCCGGGACCATGCTCCATCGTTAGTCAATAGCACCAGCCCGGTTGTATTGAAATCCAGCCGCCCAGCAATGTGAAGCTCATTCTTTTGGGGATGCTGGATAAGATCTAATACGGTGGAGTGGCTAGTATCTTTAGTTGCACAAACAACCCCTTTCGGTTTATTCAACATAATATAGACAGGGGTGTTATTTTTTAGGCAGCTACCATCGAGAAGCACATGAGTGAATTCTGTCACTGGCTGTTGAACTGAATGCGCCACATCACCGTCCAGATAAATCCGCCGCTGAGCAATTAAACGACGTGTATCTGAAATCGAAAAAGCAGTATTCTGGCTGATAAAGCGATCGAGTCGGCTGGTCGTAGACTTCATAGACTAATTATACGTTTCGCAAAGAGAAGATTCAAAAGTTAACGACCCTTACAAATTAATCAGTAGCTTTCTCTAGCTATGGGTCTGGTTGCAGATGTAGCATTCTCTATTCTAGAAACTATTTAGCGGACTCACTATCCTTCGGTTTTTCGTCTCTGACATTTCTTTCTTACTAAAACTTATTAGCTTAGTTGAGAATATCTTGTCCTATAGACGTGGCTGCAAATATTTATCAACAATCCTCAGCTAATACTCAATTGGATTTTGACTAACATCGTTGCACATAATAACTGACGAAAAGCCTGAGCTCAGAAAACGGGCATACAGGGTACTCGTATCTAACCAGCCTCCGCTATATGAGTATACTTTTACTTCATCATATTCAAATACAAATTGTCCATTCGCGTGTAGGCGTCCATCGTCTTTTAGCTCACTGTTAGGCGTTAGAAATAGCATCATGATCGCTTCAGAGTGTTGACCGAGCTTAGGGCTGTAAAAATTCTGGTCCCATTTGAGCATATCACCCAGATTAGTATGGGGCCCGCCGTCACTAATCCAAAACAAGTTCGTCGTATCAGTGACAAAACCTTCACCTCGGGACGTATAAACACTAGCACGCTTAGGAAGGACTTCAACGGGCTCATCGCTAAAGAATGTGTGGCTCATATTAAGCGGTTTAAACATCCGCTTGTCATAGAACCTCACGCAAACTTTCACCGGAAACAGGCTCAACCAATAAGGTAAGGATGATATTCACGATATTGCTGTATTCTAGTGCTTCTAAAGGCGGATTCTTTAAAACTTGTGTTTTAACGAGACTGTAAAATTCTTCGTAGATTAAATGATCTTGGTTCCCTAGAAGAAAACAGCCTCAGCAAAAGAGCATAAATTGAGACCACCTTTAACTAGCTCGCCATCACTTCCTTTTGCCGTAATTAACT
>MDTF01014335.1_pt1 | contig 25283 bp, 24 predicted proteins | sample 811191 | NCBI WGS metagenome assembly MDTF01 (sample SAMN05326649, study PRJNA326480) | marine metagenome | isolation source: seawater | place: Southern Ocean | collected 2011
AAGTGACCTGTTTTGTTTGTTGTTCCATAATAGAAGCGCAAAATGAGAAAAAGAGACAATTAAAAAAAGTGTAGTCGTACATTTAAACGTTTAAATGTACGGCTATGGAAAAAAAACGAACTTGTTTAAGTTGTGATGAAGTTTTTGAGGGCAGAAGTGATCGTAAATTTTGTTCTGATTATTGTAAGAGCAATTATCATTACTTGTTAAATAAACAGAAGGAACATTCCTTTTTTACACAAGTAGCAAAGCAGTTAAAGTTGAATAGGCGATTGTTGCGAGATTTTAATAAGGCAGGAAAATCTACAGTGCAAGGTGGTAAGTTAATAGATTCGGGTTTTGATCCGAATTTTTTCACGCATTATTGGAAGAATAAAAAAGGCGATGTTTATTTATTTTGTTACGAGTATGGTTTTTTAAAAAAGGTAGAGCGCCAAAAAATAAAATACATCTTAGTGACGTGGCAAGATTATATGAAGCGTTAGACCTTTGTAAGTATTTCTGTGCTACTTTTTTTTTAGATTAAAACTAAGACTGATTTTCGGTGTGTTAAATTTACTTGATAAACTTTTTAGTAACCTTTTTAATTTGTCTGTTAAAATCATCAGATACTTTTAGGAAATAACAAGATCCAATAAATATAATTGAGATGATGGCGCTTCGTAAAACGATGTCAACCAAGTAGTGTAATCTTGGTAATAAGTCCTGCGCTAGATAAGTGACAAGAATAATACTAATTAGTAGGATTGTTTTAATGGAGAAAGGTTGAGTTTTGAGTTTTACATAGACAAATATCCCTTTAATAATATTTACGATTAAAGTAGCAACTAAAGTAGCTACGGCTGCTCCAATTATTCCTAGTTTAGGAATGAGTAGGACGTTTGAAATTATAAGAATAAATGACAATACAATTACAAAAATAGTTTGGTACTTATAATAATGAGAAGTTGATAGTATAATGTTATTTAGACCGACAGCCATATTTGCTAAACTTGCTAAACCTAAATAGAACACAATAAACTTTCCTTCGGCGAATTCAGGTATGACAACAAACAAATTATCCATGTTTGCCCAGATCCCTAAAAAAATTAGTCCGCTAAAAAGTAGTTGATTAATACTACTTCTTTTATGTATGTCATCAATCTTAACAAGGTCATTCTCTTTCCAGGCATCAGCTACAAAAGTAGCGGAAATTCGAGCCAATGCTTTTGATGGTGCTACAATAACAGTAGTGAAAAATATCATGGTAGCGTAAACTCCTGTTTTGTCCCCTCCTAAATAATCGTTTACCATAAATAGATCGACAGAGGAAACTAGAATAGGAGCAATTCCTGAAAATAAACTAAAAGCACCGACGCTAATCATTTCTTTTTTCTGGGCTTTAGTGAGTGATATAGATCGGAAGGAAATGGAGAGTTCTTTTCTTTTGCCTAGATAATAAAGCAATCCTAGAATTGGAACAATCATCGCAAATACATAAGCATACATAAAACCAGAGAAGTTTAAATAACCAGCTATTAAAGTACCGATGATTGCCAAAATGATTAAACGCTGTAAAAAGTCTCGTAAGAATGTTCCTTGAACTGCATTATACAAAACTCTATTGTATGTATCGAGGGCATTAAAAACCATATAAATCGCAACGAATGGGACCACGAGATAAAGAAAATCTACTAGTAATTTAGATTGTTGTGCATACCGCTCAGTTACGTATGGTTCAAACAGATAATAAATAGTACAGAATAGTGAAAAACCGATCAAATTCACAAGAATTTTTAGACTAAAAAAATTGTTGTGGCTATTTTTTGGGTTCCTGTAAAAAGGAAATAATTTGAGCGTAATGGTATTGAATCCTAAATTAGCAAAGAAGCTAAAAAGTAAGGCAGATCTTAGAAGTAAATTTAACACACCAATTTCCTCTTTGGATAAAAACTTGGGTAATAAAATCCCTGCAGTTAAAAAACCAATTCCGATTCCCGCATACGTAAGTGCACTTCCTCTTATAGTTTGTTTAGCAATTATTCCCATTTGTTTTTTAAAATATGTGGGGTGAAGATAAGATTAATTCATCTAAATATATCGAGGTGTTGTAAAGAGAAATTTAGGGTGTTTTTGATTTAAAATTACACATAATTTAAGCAGTGATGATTTGATTGGAATTACTTTTATTGGTGAGTAATTGCAGCTAATTATACTGCAAAAAAATGTAATTGTTTAAAGGGAACTAAACAAAAACACAGTTTTATTTGATTTTAAATCAAACAAAAACTCATGTAAACCATATCAGCTCTAATGTTTCCCTTATTTTTCATTTCTGTAATTTTATTACAAGCCAGCATTGTATCGGATATCATACCTTGTATTTTGCCCATATTGTAGTATGAATTTGCACTCTCAGGGTTTAGTTGAATTGCAATTGAATAATCATCAATAGCATCATGGAAATCCCCCATGTTAGAATAAGCAAAACCTCTGCACATATAGTACTGCATCTTGTTGGGATTGTATTTTATTGCTTCTGTATAATCATTTACTGCCCCAAATGTGCTGCCTAAATCTATTTGTAGATTACCTCTACAGAAATATGCTTCAGCTCTTTTATTATTTAAAAGTATTGCAGTGTTGAATTGGGTAAGTGCATTAACATAATCGTTTTGAATATGATAAACATTACCCAGATTTAAGTGGGCATCATAATTATTTTCATCTAGTTGAATTGCTTTTTTATAAAGCTGAATTGCAGAAATATAATCTCCACTAATTTCACTTAATTTTCCATCTTCTATGATTTCTAATATTTTGTTAGATGCTTGTAATGAGAAGCTCAAAATTAAGCTAAGGGTAAATGTTAATAATTGTTTCATTCGTATGTACTATTTTCTATTTCATTAATTTAAGAAAAATCTCATGTCAAATCACTAATTATCCACTTTCGATTAATGGTTTTCGATTAATGGTGTTTTTTCTCCCACGAGTATATTTAATGGTAAGTGGTTTTCTTTGGGTGGGCTAGGGCAGTTGTATTTAGAATTATACACACATGTTGGATTGTATGCTAAGTTGAAATCAATGATGATGCTTCCATTAAGCATTGTGAGGTCTAGAAACCTTCCGCCTCCATAAGTGCTTTTTCCACTTGTTTTATCTGTAAATGGTATGAAGTATGAATTGGTTTCAGAAGAGCTCGATTGATACGCTGTTAAGCTATAGGTTGTGTCTTTAATGGAAAATGATAGTTTTATTTTTGCTTGAAACTTATTTACATTTTCAGTTTTGGTATGTAGGTAAATTAGTTTTTGTTTTTTGAGGTTTTTTATTTGAGTTTTTACACGGTAAGATGAATCCACTTTAAAAAAATCGAGTCCATTAAAGTTTTTTATTTCTGATTTTTCTAAAACACTATTTGCACCATAAAAACTAGCATCAAAAAATGAGCGAGCAGTAATTATTTTTTTCTCGTAAAGAGACAAGTCCTGCTCAGGATTACAGCATAAAATTGTGGTTGCTATACCTATAAAGTATAATAATCGGCTTGTTTTTATTATTGTCATCACAGATTGTGTAATCTTGGCTGTTTTTGCGGGCAATTTAATATTTAGTAGTGGATTTTTTCTTTCCTGAAATATCAAATAATTCCCATTCACCGGATTTAATTCCTAAAGTATACTGTCCTTTGAGTTTGTTGGTCCCGTCATTGTGAAACTCTTCGGTTTTTCCATGTAAGATTCCATTTTTGAAATTAGAAGTTTTTATTATTATTTTTTTCGGGGAGTAGTATATAACCTCTCCTTCAAACCCTTTAAAACTTATTTTCCCACTGTAAAATAATTTCCCAGAATCATAAAAAACTTTTCGTTGTCCTGATCTTTTAGTTTTAAGACTAGTTCTTTTCTTATTGGTTTCCTTTTCTGTTATGTAGTAATCGTTATATATAACAACTTCTTTCTTTTTACCTTTTTTACCATAGGACTCAATTAGTCCACTTAGGTTGATGTTGCAATTACTTTGTTGTTCTGTGGAGTTTATTTTTTTATCTAATACCATTAACCTAGAAAGTAGATATTTATGTCTAAACCTTTTTGATCCATCATCATAGAAGGACTCATATTTACCTTTTATATTTTCTTCCCAATCACACTGAAAGTGAAATTTGGTATCATCAGAAATTGCTTTTTGGTTGGGGTTAGCAATTGAATAGTTTATGATGTTTTTTTTGCTTTCATGATGGCGATAGGTAACTCCTAATTTTTGATCTGTAGCGGTGAAATCTTCTTTGTAATTATGGGTGCTTTTGTTTTCAAATATAAACCATTTTTCAGCGCTATCAGTTCCATCAACCTTAGGGAAATGATTGTACAATCTAATGGGATCAATTAACCAATTACTATCAATTTTTTCACGTTTGATAAAAAAATCATAATTAATTAATTGGTTTTTTCCACAAGCAGTGAAAACACCATTTTGCACTTTTATTTCGGGACAAATATACTTTAACGAGTCATTTCTAACTTGAAGTTTTAAAACACCATTAGCTAGAGGTGTAAAACAACTTGTTACTCCTTTACTTTTTTTTGTTTGTACAAAAAAAGCAATCAGTATAAAGGATGTAATAATAAGAATGATATATTTTTTTACTTTTCTCATCTTTAGATTATTCTCGTTCGATTAATTCCATTAAAGTATTATAATAATTTTCTTTCTTAATTTTTGATTTAATATATGCATAAAATGCCATTGCTTGGATGTTTTCTTGCTTAAAAGGGCTAAATTGAAATTTATCTAGTTCGTTATCCAATCCTATAAATGATCCTTGATCAACTGAAATTTTAATGATTTTTAAAAATACAGATAAGTTTTTGTAATTGGGGTTTATTTTTACAACCTCCCTTATTAAACGATTAATTGCCCTTAAGCGCAGCATAACTAAATCGATCTTATCATTCTCGTACAAAACAATTAGTTCTATAATTTGAAACTTAACACGCCATTCTAGGCCCTTCTTTTTTTGCAGCCATTGGCTAGAATGTCCAATTGATTTTAATACAGAATTGGCTCTTTTGTAACTTTCTTTCGCAAAAAGAGAAGTGATTAAGTTCATCTTTCTATCTAAATCGTAAATACTGTTGTTTTTGAAAATTTCGTTGTTTTCAAGTAAAAGTAACCGATGAATTCCAGCATCAACATTATTTGCGTAAAATTCACAAGCCCAATTCAGTAATTCAATTTTGCAAAAAAGTTCATCGTGTTTGTTCTTCGTAATATTACCTTGGGATAAGTTGATTGAAAAAAGAATCTCTTTGGCTTTGTCTATTTTCTTTAATCTGTAACAAGCATGAGCTTGAAAGTACTTGAGTTCCCAAAATATTCCAGTATGGACTGCATCACCTTCTTTTTTTTCTAGTTTTTTTAATCTCGTATTCAGATATTTTTCGACTTCAATATAATCTTTGGAAACTAAAGAACTTGCTCTAATTAATTGGGCGACGTAGTACAGGTTTTCTAGTGAATTAAATTCCTTTTTATTGAGATCCATTCCACTCACTACATCTTTTATTATTTTGTCAATATTTATTTCTTTGAGTTGAAGTTTAAATTGTTCAATTTTTCTTTTTACTATGCTTAGTGCAAGTTTAAATCTTTGGTCCCTTTCACTTTTCTCTTTAGCATCAACATAGAGTTTATAAATATCATTAAACTTTTCAATTCCTGAATATTCTTCCCAATGTTCCAACCAAAGTAAATAGAGTTTAGCAAGTATATCTTGATCGCCTTTTTTGATTTCGCTAGCTAATGCTCTTTTTAAATACTGCCATCCAGCTTGAAAAGCACCTTTTTCGAAAAGGTATTGGGAAAGACTAATTAGTCCCTCAGAATTGTAATGCGCATTTCCTTTGGTTTCATTTATTCCTTTTAGCGTAATATATTCAATTAAGTGTCCAAGTAATCTCTTTCTTAAGGCATGATAAGCTTCTTTTTCTTCCGCTCCATCATATAAAAACTCTAAGGCTTCATTGAGAGATAAACTATTTAATTCAGTAAGTCTTTCAAACAATTGAAAATCTTTTCTGTTGTCCCTAACTCTGAAGCGATTAATAAAGTGTTCAAACCCAGATTTCTCTTCGTTAGAAAAAGATTGAACAATAAATTGAAGCTTATCCATATTTGATTATAATTTGTAAGCTAAAATAATGAAATAACAAATGCTATTTCAAATGGTGATTTTCACTTTTTAACATTTTTATCAACCATCTTGTATTTTTCTGTGTACAAATCTTTTCTTTTTACTAACTTCGCGACCGATTTCAACTCTTGCTTTTGTAAGAGAAGTTACTCAAGATGGAATAAATGGCAGTAGGAAGATTAATATTAAAAAGAAGTTTTTTTAGCTTCATTTCTATATATGTGTGGGGGAGTTTACCAGGAAGGACTCAAAGATGGGTAAGTGGTTTGTATGCGGATGTTTACAATAAGCCATGGTCTCGTCATCTTATTGGGCCATATTGTAAGGCTCAGTATTCTGATCCACATTATTTGGATGATTTTATTCCTGCGAGTGGCGCAGAATCATATAAAAGTTTTCAGGATTTTTTCACACGATTATGGAAGGTGCCTCCATCCATTTCTGCTGATTCTGTCTGGGCTTGCGAAGGTTTGCTTTGTGAATATGGGAAAATTGATGATTTGAATCTTGTAAAAGTAAAAGGTCAAACACAGCATTTACGTACAATATTTGGAGAAGCAGGGGAAGAGATTCCCGCTGACTATTATTTTTCTAATGTGTTTTTACACAACAATAATTACCATAGAATTCATTCGCCAGTAGACGGTGTTATATGTAGGATTGAGCATATACCAGGAGATTTAATTTTATTGAGACCTTGGGCATATAAAAACCCGTCATTACCAGCTTTGAGAAATGAGCGCATTAATGTAGATATTATTGATAAAAACGGAGATAAATGGTATTTATCTATTGTTGGAGGGCCTGGAGTTGGAGCGATAGTTTTAGGAAGTGAAACAACTATTGGTTCGCCAGTAGGCATTGGTAACGAAATTGCAACTTTCTTATTGGGGTCAACTTGTTGTATTGCAAGTCCATCTGCAGTAACAAAAAACAAGGTAAGCGATCAAGTTTATATGGGAAGTCCTCTTACTTAAATTATAAGTTTTGAGCTCATTTATTTTTCTACTATTCATTTTGTTTTTAGGTGTAGGTTTTGGTATTATCTCATCAACGCCATTAGGCCCCATTAATTTGTTGGTGGCTGAGAACTATCTTAGTAAACCTAAGATAAAGATCATACCTTTTCTTTTTGGTGTGATTATAATAGATTCCATTTTTGGTTATTTAACATTTTTAGGATTTGAGCAGTTTTTAACTGACACACCAGAGATTGGAACCGGAATTGGTGTTTTTGGAGGCTTAAGTATAACTTTATTGGGGGTTGTAGGTGCTTATCAACTATTTATGGATAAAAATCCAAAAGCATCTAGCATAAAAATTAAAAAAAATATTTTTTTAAAATCATCAGTAGCAAGTTTTGGAAAAGGCTTTGTTTTGTGTGGGAGTAATCCGGGATTTATTGCGTTTTGGGCATGGGTAGCATACAATGCACAAGGTTGGATTAAGTTTCTTTTTCCTGATGTTTCGATTAATAATTTTAACCTTATTCTTTTTAGTATTGGAATTATTGTGGGAGATTGTATTTGGTTTGGTTTTTTTATCCACCTTTTGAAAAAAGGCGCTAAGAAGTACAATCCTAGCGTTTTACGTAATATTAGGTTGTTTATTTCTTTTGCGCTCATACTTTTAGGGATTTATACGCTCATGCAAACTATTTGTTGATTTATTTAAATCACGTACAACCTTTTCACGAGTTTTCACGTATTTTCATCAAACCTCACAGTGATGAAAATTAAATCTAAAAATCAATATAGTTTCGTTTTAAGAGAAATAGATGTGCTTCTTGAACTTTCATTTTTAAACCAAAACGAAACTAAAAAGCTTAAGAATTTATTGGATGCTTTAGATCATTATCAGAATACAATTTTATCTAAATCTGTAGATGCCGTATCCGATTTGGCGAAGGAATTTTTACTGAGGGGAAATGTAGTTTTGAATTAATTAGTACTATGTTATTAATATGTGTTGATTTTTAAAGTATAAAGCTTAAATTTGAAGTAGACAATATTACATTTATTATTATAAAAATAACATTATGGCATTAGAATTTACTGACGCAAATTTTGAAGAATTGGCTTTGAAAAGTGATAAACCAGTTTTGGTTGATTTTTGGGCAGAATGGTGCGGACCATGTAGAATGGTAACTCCAATTGTTGAAGAGTTGTCAAAGGATTATGAAGGGAAAGCACTTGTTGGAAAAGTAAATGTTGATAACAACAATGAAATTTCTGCAAAGTTTGGAATTAGAAATATTCCAACAATTCTTTTCATAAAAAATGGAGAAGTGGTGGATAAGCAAGTAGGTGCTGTTCAGAAATCGGTATTAGCTGAGAAATTAGATAAATTACTTTAATTTATCTAACAATTGTTTATAAAAAAAAGCCTCCAATTTGAGAGGCTTTTTTTATATTAAAACCTTTAATTTGCCCATTCCTAGAGAACATATAACAAGCTTTAGCGGCTTTGAATTGATTGCAAATCAAATTGTTGAAGGTTTTTTAACTGGGCTTCATAAAAGTCCTTTTCATGGTTTTTCTGTTGAGTTTGCAGAACACAAACAGTACGTTCCTGGTGATTCAATTAAAAATATAGATTGGAAACTGTTTGCTCGGACAGAAAAACTTTTTTTGAAAGAATATGAAGAGGAAACAAATCTTAAATGTACAATAGCAATTGATGTTTCTTCTTCTATGAATTTCCCTGAGGCAAGTAATGGGAGTCCTGAAGAATTAAATAAATTAGGTTTTTCAATTTATTCATCAGCAGCACTACTTAATTTATTATCAAAGCAACGAGATGCAGCAGGTGTAATTTCATTTAATGAAAAAGTAGTTACTTCTACAGAAATTAAAGGAAGTAAAACTCATTTTCATCATTTAATTAATTTAGTTGAAAATTTATTAGTTCCGAAACGAGATGAAAGGTTTACTACTGATATTTCAAATGTAATCCATCAAATTTCGGAGCGAATTCCCAGAAGATCTCTTTTTATTTTATTTACAGATTTTCATTTTGATAAAGACAAAGAGTCTTTTGAAAAGATGACAGATAGCTTGCATCATTTGAAACATAATAACCACGAAGTAATCGTTTTTCATGTTTTAGATGAGGCTAAAGAGATAGAACTAAACTTCCCTAATGTTCCGCACAAGTTTGTTGATTTAGAAACAGGCGCACTCGTTAAGATTAACCCACGAGAGATTCAAAAAGAATTTAGACAAACGCAGAGAAAGAATAAATTATTCATTAAAAATAAACTCTCTAGTTTTAAAATTGATTATGTTGAAGCGGATATTAACGATGGATTTTCTAAAGTTCTTCGAACTTATTTATTAAAACGAGGGAAATTATTATAATCTTCGTATTTCAAACTACTTACTCATATGAAATTACATTTTTTATTATTTTTCATTACTGTTTCTTTAATTGGGCATTCAAAATCTTTTAGGAGCCTTTCTTCTATCAACCCGATTAAGATTAATTTAATTTCTAAAACAGAAGGTTATAAGGATATTCATCTTTTAGCAATTAATAAAGCGAATGATCCCGTTGAGGTGCCGCTTAAGCTTCAGTATATAATAAATAGAGATACACTTGTAGATTATATTGTTTTAAAAGAAAACATTAGAGCCAATATTAAAACATTATTTTTATTTGAAGGTGATTCGATACAAGTTGTAATTTCAATAGCAAGTACGGATACTTTTGATTTGAAAATTATAGGTAATGTATCGTTGAAGGAACCAATGCTAGCTTCCCTTGATAGGGCGGCGGATACTCGAGTGTTACCAGGTAATTACTGGGACGTGGAGCAACCATTGATGTTTCGAATTGTAAAAACAGATTCTGTTGTTGAAAGAATCAATTTTGCAATAAACTTTAATGAAAATTTTCATTTTGATAATTTCTATTTTCAGGTGAATATAATTTCCCCTGACTCTAATTTTAGGAGTGTGATGTTAGAGTTAATTGTAAATTCAGAGCCTTATCTTACTTATAAGGCTAAATCCTTTACTACTGTTGAAGATTTTAAACTTGAATCACCTGGTAAATACATCATAGAATTAGTTCCTTTTATGAGTAAGAGAAGAATTAATGGGATTAATTCTGTTGGTTATAAGTTAGTTAGATGATTTTTCACTTTTTTTTCACTTTTTACTTGTATTTAGAGAAATAGTGACTATATTTGCACTCCTCTAGTGATAGAGAAAAGGTTCTTTGGTCTGGTAGTTCAGTTGGTTAGAATGCCTGCCTGTCACGCAGGAGGTCGTGGGTTCGAGTCCCATCCAGACCGCAGACAAAGATAAGAAGCCCAGTTTTACTGGGCTTTTTTTTGTTCCATACTTTTTAAAAACAGTATGTAATTAAGGGCAGGAGTACTTAATTAAAACGATGCATAAAAAACAGAAGATATAATTATCTTCTTAAGATATGAATAGTATTATCATACAGATTGTTTTAATGTAAAAAACCCAAAATAATCTAAAAATTGAAAGTTTTAATGACTCATCTATTTAATGTAATTGCCTTAGGTTTTAGTATAGTAAAATGTAAAACAAGCACTAATTATTTCTCGTGATTTTTTTAACGAAAAAATACAAGGATATGCTAATTGCGTTGAGAAGTATCTAATATAAAGCGTTCTCCTTTTGCACCTTTATTTGTAGAACGCACCTCTTTTCTTACTGACTTTTCTGTATAACTCTTATGAGTAGGTGTTGGATTGATAATAAGTACTTATATAGCTTCTGCAATAACCGATATTTCAACGGCAACATCTTTTGGTAACCTAGAAACCTCGACACATTCTCTTGCAGGGTAGTCACCTTTAAAATAGGAACCGTATATTTCGTTTATTTTTGAGAAGTCACTTAAGTCTTTACAGAAAATTGAAGCTTTGGCGATATTAGAGTAGTCTAGTCCAGCTTCTTTTAAGATGGCTCCTAAGTTTTTCATTACTTGGTGTGTTTCTTCTTCAACTCCACCTTTAACTAATTCCATAGTTTCTGGAATTAAAGCAATTTGTCCAGAGATTAATAAGATATTTCCAACTTTCACGGATTGGTTATAAGGTCCTATTGGTGCTGGAGCATTTTTCGTGTTAATTATTGTAGACATGTTTTTTTTTGTTAGTTTGCGACACCATTTCGTCTTTTTTTGTCGTATTTCAGATCTTGTAATAGTCCTGCTTTAGGACGAATTGAAAAAGCGTAATTGGTTATTTCTTGGAAAGGAAAGTAGTTGAAAGTCATTTCCCAGCAATGTAAGTTTCTGGTAATATTAATCCAGGAGTATGTTGTGAATTTCTTGCTTTTAATATTAACTGGTAAACTGTAGGCAAAGGACCAGTTTTTTGTTAATTGCACCTTACCAGTTACGCTAAGGGATTGATTAATTGTTGAAGTGTTGGCAGGTTTAGTATAAGAATATGTGTAAACCATAGCTAAACTCCATTTAAAATCGTCCTTAGGGAGTGTTGGTTTTCCGAAAATCCAGTTTACAAAATCCAGACGTTTTAAGTCTATTGAAGTTTGAACTTTGAAGTTTGTTAATCGTCCTATATTTCCCGATTTCCACAATAAACTATCGTAAATGTATCCCTCATTATTTATCGCGTATGGAGAAAAGTTTCCTTGTACATTTAAGTTTTTCAGAAAACCAGGAGAAGTATTGAGAACAAATGATAAATCGCTCCAGTTTAGTGTATCCTTTAGGAAGTTGTAAGAAGAATTAATTCGAAAAGCATTGATGATGTTTACTGTGTTGTATTTCGATCTTGTAGAATCATCTCGATCTCTAACTTTAGTTTGTAGGTTTTGATCTAAGCTGAAGTTTACGTTTGCAGCTTTACTTGCGTTTGGACGATATACTGCTGTGTAATATTTACTGTATTCACTATACTGTCCGGATATTTGATCTGTAATTGTATCGTTAATTCCTTGCCATTTCATGAAAGCATCTGGACGCCATGTAAGGGATGCTGATGGAGTAATAGTATGTCTAAAACCTTTCAGATACATTCCTTTTTTGAACTTGTAAGTACCGAATAGTTTAGTGTTTACACCAAAGTTACCTACTGATAAATCATATGCATACTTATTTACGCCTAAAGTGTCGTTTTCTAATCCTACCATACCTTGCACTTTTTTAATTTCTTCGGTGATGAAATAAGAATTCCAAGTTAAACTAGGTGTAGTAATGTTTAGGTATTTAGCGATTTTCCAGCTTTTGGACAAACCTATTCTAAAGTTGGCTTTCGCACCATTTTTGAAATTATTAAAGGTTTCTCTTTCAAAGAAAACAGAGTCGCCTCTTGTTGTTTTGTTACTAGCTACTAAGTTTGCGTTGATATTAAAACTACCCAATTTAATAGGGTTGATATTAAACGTTAAACTCGGTAAAGTCATGTCAATTTTATTCTGCGTAAAGTTTTGGTCAAAATTTGAGTTAACATTTAAATTCCATTTTTTCTCGTTCCATCTCCAGTTTAAACTTGACCTGTTATAGCTCTGTGCAGTTGATCCTGCTGTTGTTGTATTTATGTTTTGAGTTTGGTTGAAAGTTGGGGATTTAGCGTTTATTTGCAGACTAAGTCTGCTTTTGGGATGCGCCTGCGCTTCTTGGTTATATGTCCATTTTACGTTAAAATCTCTTGCGACCTTATGATCTTTCAAGTCTTTCGTTCCTGACACAATATTGTTATATTTAACCCAGAACGTACCATTGTATTTGTACCGTTTTTTATATTTTATTTCACTCGATAATCTATATGTTCCAGAGAAATAAATATCACTCATAATCTCAGCATGAACATAATCATTAATCGCCCAATGAAAGCCTAACTGGTCTAAACCATAACCAAGTCCTCCATTCGCATATCCTGGAATTAAGATTCCCGATTGATTTTTTTGATTGTTGGGAAACATTCCAAAAGGAATTACTAAAGGCGTTCTTAATTCCCTAATAATTAAATTAGTAGTCCCAACAACTATCTTTTTACCAGGAACAACTTTAAGTTTTGTTGCTTCGAAATAAAAATGGGGTTGTTCAGCATTACAAGTAGTAATTTTACCTCTCTTTAGAAAAATATCGTTATTTGCCATTTTTTTTCCTTTTTCAGATAATAAATACATTTCTCCTTGCTGAGTTGTTGTTTGTATTATTCTACCTTTTTTTGAGTTGAAGTTGTATGCCATTCCTGTAGCTGTGAAAGACTCCCCATCATCTTTGAAAAGCACTTTTTCAATTGTTTTCCCGGTGCTATCTTTTTTGCTAAATGCATGCACTTCGTTCTTGCCAATAAACACTTTTATATAATTAGCTTCTAGACTTATTTTATCATATTCCACCTTTGCCTTACCATATAGGTACACGATTTGATTGGCATTATCGAAATCAATAGAATCTTTTGCTGTGTATTTAACTTTGAATTTTGGTGCGTTAGGTGAATTTTTAGAGTCAACTTTTAAACTGTCGAAGGGCAATAAAACTGTGGAATCTGAAAAGTTAAAATTAGTCTGCTCAATAGTTTTAGCAAAAGCATTGTTAATTAATAATCCTAGTAGAACCATTAAAACGCTCGATGTTATGTTTAATTTAGTATTCAACTTAATTATACTATTCCCTTTGGAAATCAGTTTTAGGATTATGAAAGTATTGATCAAAATTAAACAAAATTTAAGGGTTTACACCAAAAACCAAGCCGATATTGGTAGACGGTCAATAACCATTTTTCTTACTTTTTCACTTGTTATTTTGTGTTTTTCAACAACAAACGCTCAGGTGAAAAAGAGCGATGTATTTAAGGTGAAAACGCTTGTGATTGATGCTGGGCATGGAGGGCATGACCCAGGGTGTTTAGGTTCAAGCGTGCAAGAGAAAGCAGTGTGTTTAGCAGTTGCTTTAAAATTGGGAAAACTAGTAGAAAGCTATTTTACAGATGTTAAAGTGATTTATACTAGAGATACTGATGTTTTTGTGAAATTGATGGATAGAGCTGAAATTGCAAATAAAAACAAGGCAAACTTATTTATTAGTATTCATGCTAATTCTGCTCAGAACAAAAGTGCTTTTGGGACAGAAACTTTTGTTATGGGAACAAAATATACTGATCGTAATTTAGAATTAACAAAAAGGGAAAACTCAGTAATTTTATTGGAAGAGGATTATGAGAAAAATTATGAAGGCTATGATCCGAATAGTCCGATGGCTAATATTTTAATGGGACTATATCAGCAGGAATATTTAGCATCAAGTATTAACTTTGCTTCAAAAATAGAGCATCAGTTCCTTTCAAGGAATAAACGAAAAAGTAGAGGTGTTAGGCAGCGTGTTTTACTTGTAATGTATCGCACTACAATGCCAAGTGTATTGGTTGAAACAGGGTTTTTAACAAACAAAGGGGAGCACGATTTACTGCGTAAAGAACTAGGTCAAGCGCAAACAGCCGCTGCAATTTTTAGAGCATTTTTAGAATACAAAAGGGAAATGGAAGGTGTTTTGTCTTCTGAAATATCAAAAGAAGAAGCGTTGGTTTTTTCAAACCTCGATTCCATATTAACGAGTATTTTGAAAGTGAAATTGGATACTGTAGCGATTGTTGGAATTGAGTCACAAATTGAAGCGGATGCTGATTCTGTTCAAAAATCTATCGAGTCTAAAAAAGTAATTGAAGGTGAAAATAAGAAAGAGAAAGCAAAAGCGATTAATCATGATTTGATTTTTCGAGTACAAATCACTTCCTCAAGTAAGAAAATTCCTTTAAATTCACGTAAGTTTAAAGGCTTAAACGATATCTTTGAGTACAAAGCTTCTGGAACTTATAAATATGCTGTTGGAGATTGTATAACTCAGAAGGATGCAATTGATCTTTTAAAAACGGTAAAAAAGGCAGGTTTAGATGACGCTTTTATTATTGCTTTTTACACTAATGAAAGGGTATCGATGAAGAGGGCTAGAGCGCTAATTAAAAGAGGTAAAAACTAAATTTACATAAAGTGAACAAAGAATTTAAGATTGGATTGATTGTTACTTCAGCAATTTTTATGTTGTATTGGGGTGCCAATTTTTTAAGTGGTCAAAATATTTTCAATCCACAAGTTGAGTATTTCGTAAAATGTAAAGATCTAGGTGGATTAGCTTCTTCGGATGGTGTAATGTATAAAGGTGCTAAAGTAGGTTTAATTACAGACGTTAATTTTGACGATAAGGCGAAAGATGGTAATTGTTGGGTTGTGAAGTTTTCCGTAACTAGAAAAGGAGTTAATGTTACGGATAGTACAATTGCGACAGTAGGAAGTGCAGGCCTTTTAGACGGAATGATACTGGATTTGACAGGAGTTAATAAAGGAGAATTATGGAATGATCGTGACACTTTAGTAGGGGTTATGTCAGAATCGATTTCCACTCAAGTACAAAAACAAATTGCGCCTTTAAAAGCTAAAACGGATGATTTATTAAAGGAACTTAATACTTTGGTTGTGAGTTTTCAAACGATTCTTGACTCAAATGCTCAGAATAACTTAAGGAGATCTTTTGCGGCTATTCCTAGAGCTATTAATAGTATTACCCATGCTACTGCAGCTATGGATACAATTGTTGACGAATTAAAAAAAGCTCGGATTTCGGATATTATTAATAATGTGGCCTCAATAACAAATAATCTTCAAAATAATAATGCCACTATTACTTCGTTAATTTCCAATTTGGATAATATTACAGATTCCTTAGCAAAAGCAAATGTTAAAGGAACAGTGGATCGAGTTAATCAAGTTTTAGAGGAAACAACTACCATTATGGAACGCATCAATAATGGTGAAGGAACTGTGGGTATGTTGCTTAATGATAAGCAGTTATATGAGAATATTGTTTTAGCAACAGCTGATTTAGATTTTTTACTGATGGATTTAAAACAAAATCCTGGACGATACCTAAATATTTCAATGCTTAGTTTTGGTAGTAAAAAGGAAAAAGATTTGAAGGAAAGGGACAGTACAAAGTATAATGAATTTTTCAAAAAAGCGCTACTTAGAGCAGGTATTTTAGATGATAAAGAAAGGCATGCTCAAGATGTTTTGAAACATATTTCTGACTCTTGTGTAAACGGTTGTGACTCTCTACGGTTGAGATCAATTCTGAAAAAACCATTCTAATAAATAATTTTGCAAATGGAGTTTTTGCCAAACATTATATTTATTGTCTTATTACTTTCGACCATTATTGTATTTACTTCAAGAGTAAAGATGATAAGAAGGAATATTTTACTGGGTACGGAGGAAAATCGATCTGATAGAAAAAATGAAAGGTGGAGCAAGATGTTTAGGGTGGCAGTAGGTCAAAGTAAAATGATTAAAAAACCTATTTCCGGAGCACTTCATATTATTGTTTATGTAGGTTTTGTACTTATTAATATTGAAGTCTTAGAAATTATTATTGATGGAATTTTAGGTACTCATAGAGTTTTTGCTGAGTATTTAGGGGTTGCATACGATGTGCTAATTGGTACGTTTGAAATTTTAGCAATAGGTGTTTTATTAGCTTGTGTGATATTTTTAGCACGAAGGCTGTCCAAAAGAGTCAAAAGGTTTAGTGGAGTTGAAATGACTTCTTGGCCAAAAAGCGATGCAAATATTATTTTATTAATCGAAATAGCTTTGATGTCTGCTTTTTTAATGATGAATGCTGCTGATCTTCAACTTCAATCTATAGGGTATGATGGATATATAGAGGCTGGAGCTTATCCTATTAGTGGTATGTTAGTTCCTTTGATGGGCATGTTTGATGGACATGCACTTGTTGTTATCGAACGATCTTGTTGGTGGTTTCATATCGTCGGGATTTTGGGTTTCTTAATCTATCTCCCATTTTCAAAACATTTCCATATTATACTTGCTTTTCCTAATGTATTCTATTCCAAATTAGATGCAAAGGGAAGGCTTTCAAATATGGGAAGTGTGCAGGAGCAAGTTAAAATGATGATGGATCCAAATGTAGATCCTTATGCTGCACCTGATCCAAACGCACCAGTTCCTAAAGCATTTGGAGCAAGAGATGTTACGGATTTGACTTGGAAAAGTATTATGGATGGTTATACTTGCACAGAATGTGGAAGATGTACAGATGAGTGTCCTGCAAATCAAACAGGTAAATTACTATCACCGAGAAAAATAATGATGGACGTGAGAGATCGCGTTGAAGAAGTTGGGAGGAATATTGATAAGAATGGAAAGGATGCTGATGATGGAAAGTCATTATTATATGATTTTATAACACCTGAAGAATTATGGGCTTGTACTTCATGTAATGCTTGTGTTGAAGCGTGTCCTGTTAATAATGATCCATTAGCTGTAATAATTGATTTGAGGAGATTTTTAGTAATGGAAAAATCTGAAGCTCCAATGGAATTAAATACTGTTTTTGGAAATATAGAAAATAATGGAGCTCCTTGGGCTTTTCCTGCAGCGGATAGAATTAATTGGGCGAACGAAGAAGATTGATTATGGGTGAATTAAAAGTGCCAACAATGGCTGATTTTATGGCAAAAGGTGAATCTCCTGAAATTTTATTTTGGGTTGGTTGTGCTGGAAGTTTTGATGATAGAGCGAAGAAAATAACTAGAGCATTTGCAAAGATTTTAACAAAAGTTGGGATGAAATATGCTGTGCTCGGTAAAGAGGAGTCTTGTACTGGAGATCCTGCGAAAAGAGCAGGGAATGAATTTTTATTCCAAATGCAAGCAATGATGAATATCCAGGTTTTAGATGGGTACTCGGTGAAAAAAATTGTAACTACTTGCCCGCATTGTTTCAATACTTTAAAAAATGAATATCCTGAATTGGGCGGTAATTATGAGGTGATGCACCACACTCAACTTATTCAAGTTTTATTAGATTCCGGAAAACTAAAAGTTACGGGAGGAGATTTTAAAGGGAAGAGAATCACTTATCATGATCCTTGTTATTTAGGAAGGGCTAATGAGGTGTACGATGCGCCAAGAGCTTTGATTGAAAAACTAGATGTAGAGTTAGCTGAAATGAAGCGATGTAAGACAAAAGGTTTGTGTTGTGGAGCAGGCGGGGCTCAAATGTTTAAAGAGGCAGAGAAAGGGACTAAGGATATTAATATTGAGCGAACAGAGGAGGCTTTAGAGTTAAATCCTTCGATCATTGCAACAGGATGTCCATTTTGTAATACCATGATTACTGATGGTGTAAAGTTAAAGAATAGAAATAGAGAAATTAAAGTGTTGGATCTAGCGGAATTAGTTGCTCAGGCGGCCGACTTATAAAATAAATTTATGATTACTGTAAATAATTCATTACCTCCTAATTCACGTGTTTGGGTTTATCAAGCAAATCGTATTTTTACTTCAAGTGAATTAACTGAGTTAGATGAGATTTTATCCGGTTTTAATGCTTCATGGCAAGCACATGGTACTAATTTAAATAGTGCAATTGAGGTGTTTTATGATCAATTTATTGTTTTTTTTGTAGATCAACAAGCACAAGAAGCTACTGGTTGTTCTATTGATAAATCGATGGGAATAGTAAAATTAATTCAGCAAAAATTATCAGTAGATTTATTGGATCGTTTGAATTTAACGTACAGGATTGGAACGGATATTAACACAATTAGGATGGGGGATTTCCAGACTAAAGCAAAGTCTGGCGAGATTTCAAACTCAACAATTGTTTTTAATAATTTAGTTGAAACTAAAGCTGATTTCTTAACTAATTGGGAAACTACTGCGGGTAATTCTTGGCACAATAATTTACTGTGATTTCCCTTTAAATAAAACCATTTGAGGTTTTTAAATGCGAAAATAGAATAGTAATAATTCCGAATTTTATAGCTTATAATAGCCATCACTTTAAATACAAGTTAATGGTGATACTTTTAATATATGGAAACAAGATCAGCCTTTAATAGCATATTAAATTGTAAATGTCCTAGATGCAGAGAAGGTAAGGTGTTTACATATTCTAATCCTTATCACCGCAAGTTTGGGGATACAGAAAAAACTTGTAATAAGTGCTGTTTAACCTTCGAAATGGAGCAGGGTTTCTGGTACGGAGCGATGTACATTAGCTATGCATTTGGTGTTGCTATGGCGATTCCGATCTCGGTATTGTTATCTTATTTTACTGATCTGAAGATATTTCATATTACAGGAGTTGTGTTTGTTAATTTAGTATTAACAATGCCTTTGATGTTTAGATATTCCAGGAGTATTTGGTTGCATATTTTTGTTAGATATGACAAAAAAGCTTTAAAAAAGGATTAATATTATTTGTGGGCTTTTTGATAGATAACTATTGCGATTAGCGCAAATATCATATTTGGAATCCATAAAGCTACACTCGTTGGAATAGGCGTGTTAATTGCAAAAACATTAGCTATTTTATCAAGGAAAACAAATACTAATGCTAGTCCTATTCCTTTAACTATATGCATACCAGTTCCTCCTTTTATTTTTTTAGAACTAATACAAACACCAATGATGACTAAAATAAATATTGAAAATGGATTAGAAGTACGTTTAATAAGTTCTTCTTCATACATTTTTATATGTTCGGACCCTCTTGCTGTTTCTATTTCTATGTAATCTTTTATGTCGAAAAAGTCCATTGTAGCTACCTCAAAAGGACTTCTGTGAAATTCCTTATAGGTGAAAGAAAAGGTTGTGTCTTTAACGCTTCCTTGTGTTAATGTCTCGTCTTTCCCATTAATATATCTTTCGTTCCAGTTTTTTGCAATCCACAAGTTTCTTTGATGATCCCATTTTAAATTCGAAGCCGAAAAACTATAAGTTAATTTCCCATTAATTATTTTCTCTAACCTAAAGTTAAAGGCGTTGTCACTTGTTTTACTATAATTATTTACATAAATGTATGTGTTCTTCTCTATTTCTCGATGAATATTGTGATTTTTAACCCTTCTACTGTGGTAGTATATTTTCTGTTCCATTTCAATTTTAGAAACATTTGAAATTGGAATCAAAAAGTGACTCATAATTAGTGCTAGTAAAAACAAGATAGTTGCCCCTATTAAGTATGGACGAAGAAGTCTATTGAATGATATCCCTGATGTAAGGATTGGAATAATCTCCGTATTGTTCGCCATTTTACTGGTGAAAAATATAACAGCAATAAAAACTAGTAGCGGTGTTAGTAGGTTATATAACCACGGAATAAAACCAAAATAATAATCGAATATTATTTCTGAAATGGTAAACTGATCAAAATCATCTATTTTTTCTGAAATATCAAAAACAACAGCGATAAGTATAAATAATGAAATAGTTAAGGCAAAAGTACCTAGGAACTTTTTTAATATATACTTATCTAAAATTTTCAGCATTATAATCTAGTAGTTACTTTTTTCACCATGATGTCTTTCCATGTTGCGAAATCACCAGCAATAATATGCTTTCTTGCTTCAGTTGTTAACCAAATATAAAATGCTAGGTTGTGAATTGAGGCGATCTGTTTTCCTAAAATTTCTTTTGATTGAAACAAGTGTCGAACATATGCTTTTGAATATGTTTGATCAACATAACAATCGCTATTTACATCAAGTGCAGAAAAATCTCTTTCCCATTTTTTGTTTTTGATATTTATAATTCCTTCACTGGTAAACATCATTCCATTCCTAGCATTTCTTGTTGGCATAACACAATCAAACATGTCAATTCCTAACGCAATGTTTTCTAGGATATTGGCAGGAGTTCCAACGCCCATTAAATATCTTGGTTTGTCTTCGGGTAATACACTACACACAACTTCCGTCATCGCGTACATTTCATCAGCAGGTTCTCCAACTGATAATCCTCCAATTGCATTCCCTTCTCTTTCAAAAGAAGCAATTGCTTCAGCAGATTGTAAGCGTAAATCCTTGTAAGTACTTCCTTGAACTATAGGGAAAAGTGTTTGATTGTATCCGTATAAAGGATCTGTTGCGTCAAAACGATCACAGCATCTTTTAAGCCATCTATGTGTCATCTGCATAGATCTTTTAGCATATCTGTAATCACATGGATAGGGTGTGCATTCATCAAATGCCATAATAATATCAGCTCCAATTTCTCTTTGGATATCCATCACTTTTTCTGGAGTAAAAAGGTGATATGAACCATCTATATGAGATTGGAATTTCACACCTTCTTCTTTGATTTTACGACGACCACTTAGTGAGTATACTTGAAAACCACCACTATCTGTTAGTAAAGGCATGTCCCAATTCATGAACTTATGTAACCCTCCAGCAGCTTTAATTATATCTGTTTTAGGGCGTAGATAAAGATGGTATGTGTTTCCCAAAATTATTTGAGCCTTTATATCATTTTTAACTTCGTGTTGATGAACAGCTTTAACTGTAGCAGCTGTCCCCACAGGCATGAAAATAGGAGTTTGGATTTCTCCGTGATCTGTTTTTATTGTACCAGCTCTAGCTTTAGAACCTTTGTCTGTGTGTTGTAAGTTAAAATCCATCGCGACAAAGATAATAAGAAAGTGACAAGTAACTAGGGAAGGTGAACAATTATCTATTGCTTTTAACCTTGTTTAGGAAACATTAATAGCCTAAAATTTTCAACATACTTTTTGCGCTCTGTTCTTTACTGAAGAGTTTGGTGACTATGTTGCCGTTTTTATCCTTATTAATAATAACATGTTTAGGAGAGGGAATCAAGCAATGTTTAATTCCTCCAAAGCCAGAAATTGCTTCTTGGTATGCTCCAGTGTTAAAAAATCCAACAACAAGTTCTTCTTTTTCGCTTAATTGAGGTAAAAATATTCTGCTATTGTGTACTTCAGAATTATAAAAGTCCATACTATCGCAGGTTAAGCCCCCAAGATGAACTGCTTGGTAATCATTGTGCCATTTGTTTACAGGTAACATTATGAACCTTTGAGCAATTCCCCAGGTGTCCGGTAATGTATTCATAAATGAATTATTCACCATGTACCATATTTCCCTATCATTTTGTATTTTTTGATTTATTACAGAATAAAAATTAGCTCCACTTTCTGCTACAGTGTAAGCACCGAATTCTGTAAATATATTTGGTACTGGGATGTTGTATTCAAGGCAAGTTTCTTTTATTTCTTTAATAATGTTATCTGTAAGTTGTTCATAATCAAAGTCGTCATTTAGGTGTGTTTTAAAGGGAAAACCACCTCCAATGTTAAGTGTGTTTAGTGTGGGACATACCTTTTTTAATTGGGCGTAAAGTTTAAGACATTTTGCCAATTCATTCCAGTAATATACATGATCTTTAACACCAGTATTTATAAAAAAATGTAGCATCGTTAATGATGCCTTAGGATGTGGCTTTATCGTCTTACTATAAAAGTCTAAAATTTTATTGGGGCTTATTCCTAATCGGCTGCTGTAAAAATTAAAGTTTGGAATTTCTTCTGTAGCAATCCTAATTCCAATATTAAAGTCGTTGTTAATTGTGTTCTTGTATTCCTCAAATTCAGAAACATTATCTAAAATAGGAATTGTGTTTTTGAAGCCATCATTTAATAAATGGATGATTTGCTCAGTGTATTCTGGCCGTTTATAACCATTGCATATTACAAATCTATTTTTTTCAAAAAGTCCTTTTTTATGCAGTGATCTGACAATTGGGATATCATAAGCAGAAGATGTTTCGATATGAATATCATTTTTTAAAGCTTCTTCTAAAACGAACGAAAAATGAGAACTCTTCGTACAGTAACAATAAGTATAACTTCCAGCATAATTATGCCTAGCCATTGAGACGTGGAACATTTGTTTCGCCTTCTGTATATGCTCCGATATTTTAGGGAGATAACTTATTTTTAAAGGTGTTCCATATTGCTTAATTATTTCCATGAGGTCTATTTCTTGGAAAAATAAATGACCTTCATCTGTTATTTTAAATTCAGGTGAATTAACTAAGTCGTCTTTTTGAAGCTGATGGTATGAAAATGTAGACATGTTGGGTAGGTTAATTCTTGCAAAAGTAAGTGATCTAGGTAAGTTAAATTTAAAAAAAATGAAGTTAAATGTTAAGTTAGTTCAAATTAATTCTGAATTAGGAGCTGGGACAAGGGGTGCTTCAGGTGGTTTTAGAGGTCTGGTTAAGGCAGCCATTAGTAAGAAAAGCAACTTGTTTGATCAGTTAGATTCTATTATTGTGCCGCATGCAAATGACGCATTGGAGGACCCTGTGGTGTTTCAATTCTCGAAAAGAGTAATCGCCTTACTTCAAGTGTTTAAAGATGTATGTAACTCGGTTAAATATGTTTTGCAACTCGGCGGCAAGTTTCCTGTGGTATTGGCAGGGGATCACTCTACTGCAATTGGAACAATTGCAGGAGTTAAAGGCGCTTTCCCAAGTCAAAGAGTAGGTGTGATTTGGATAGATGCGCATGCTGATATCCATACACCTTATACCACGCCTTCAGGCAATATGCATGGAATGCCAATTGCTGCTTCGTTAAATTTGGATAATAAATTAGATGAGGGAAACAATCCCAATAGTATAGTTGTTGATTGTTGGAATGAGATAAAGAATTTAGCAGGAATATCTCCCAAAGTATCTGTAAATGATATTGTTTATATTGGTGTTAGAGATACGGAATGGCAAGAAGATAAATTGATTGATGAATATAAAATAAAGAATTTTACAGTGGACGAAGTTAGGGGGCTAGGAGTAAAGCAAGCTGTCTTGTCTGTTTTAAGTAGTTTGAGTAGTACAGATGTTATTTATATCTCTTACGATGTAGATGTTCTTGATCCAAGTCAGAGTAGAGGTACAGGTACTCCTGTGGATAAAGGCTTTCTGCTGCATGAAGTAAAAGAGATGATTGGAGAATTAATTTCAGACCCAAAAGTGAAGTGTTTTGAAATAGTAGAGATTAATCCTGGTTTAGACGATAAAGGAAATAAGATGGCGGAAATGGCACTAGAAGTTTTGGAAATAGTAGTTGCGGCAAAAGGTTAATAGTGTATTTTAAAAACATTATTTTTACTATCTGCTATGCGTCAAAAATTTAAGGATATTTTACTTAAAAGTACAAATTCTGAAAGCTTTCAATTGGTTGAAGAAATACAATCTCTTTGGAGTGGCTATGGAACGATATCTCGATATCATTTGAGAGGGGCTGCTTTTAAATCCGTTATTGTTAAGCATGTTAAATTTCCAAATATTATAAACCATCCTAGAGGTTGGGATTCTGATATTTCTCATCAGCGGAAATTAAAATCTTATCAAGTTGAAACAAATTGGTATAAAAATTTTTCTGAAAAGACAGATGTTTATTGCAGGATTCCAAAATGTTACGGGATAACATCTTTTGAAGATGAGGTTTTTATGATATTGGAGGACTTAGATAGTGTTGGGTTTGAGGTTAGATTAACAGAGGTGAATTGGGATAGTTTCACGACATGTTTAAAATGGATGGCGAATTTTCACGCTAAATTTATGGCGGTAAGCCCAATAAGCTTGTGGGAAATTGGAACCTATTGGCATTTAGCTACACGTCCTGATGAATTAAAAATTTTGGATGATAAAGCGCTTCGTGAAAATGCGGCCAAGATAAATTATATTTTAAATTCAGCAAATTATCAAACACTAGTTCATGGAGATGCTAAATTGGCAAACTTTTGTTTTTCGAGTGATGGATTGAAGGTTGCTGCAGTTGATTTTCAGTACGTAGGAAGAGGTTGTGGAATGAAGGATTTAGTTTATTTCATAGGATCTTGTTTTCGAGAGGCAGATTGTTTAAAGCATGAATTTAAGATTTTGGAGGTCTATTTCTCTGAACTAAATCTAGCACTATCTAGATGTAATCCAGCGATAGATAAATATGAAGTTGAACTAGAATGGCGTTCCTTATTTGATATTGCATGGGCGGATTTTCATAGATTTATGAAAGGTTGGAGTCCTGGTCATTGGAAAGTTAATTCGTATAGTGAAATCTTAACTCAAAGTGTTTTGAAAAAAATAGCGAATGTTTTGGATGAGATAAATTTGAGAGAATTACAATGTCTTGCAGAAGCAACAGCAATTAAAGCAGGAGCGTTAATTGAAGCAGAGAAACAAAAAGGTTTTACGGTAAAATATAAA
>MDTF01006925.1_pt1 | contig 25275 bp, 23 predicted proteins | sample 811191 | NCBI WGS metagenome assembly MDTF01 (sample SAMN05326649, study PRJNA326480) | marine metagenome | isolation source: seawater | place: Southern Ocean | collected 2011
AGTTTTAACCTCGTTTTGCTTATCTAAAATACAAACCTGAATAACATTCTTTGCTAAATCCAGGGCAATTACGTTATCTTGATACATGTATGGACTCCGGTTTTTTTGTGCAAGAAATAACCTACCTCCCTCGGAGGGAGGAGTCCATACATCGGAAAGTGCGAAGCACTTATCCGGGATCTCCTGAACAGGCTTACTCATCCAAACAAACATTTGCCGGCAGCTAGGTTGTTACGAAGATACCGGCGCGGTGGCCGGTATGACGATAAGAAATGTCTCCCGGGAGCACCACAGCAAGCCTGAGTAATTTAAACCGACCCTGGCGGTTAACCTGACACTGATGGGGAATTTGATTTAAAAAAAACAGCGTGTTATGCTTAAATTTCATCAAATTTACATAAAGGAATATGTTAACATGGTAAAAAAACTCATAACTTTACTGGCTTTCATCCATGCTGTGTTGTATTCCGCAAACACTGCTGCCGAGCAAACTCAGTCATTATCTCAACCACTGGTAAACCAACTCATTGTTTGTAACTCCGTTATTAACGGTGGAGAGAGTGCCTGTTCGATGTATGACGACTCATACATACAAGCGCTTGGTAATATGTTAATCGGCGATACCCAAAATTGGGAATGTGAGCAAAACCCAAATGATCCGAGTTGCGGTTCGAATACGTCACCCTCTTTGCAATCCGCAACAATACTTATAATCGATGTTGAAAGTGGCACATCTGATTACTACCTGGCAAGTAAAGATATGCTCGGCACGGTGACCGTTACCTCGCAGCCAACACCGGCTTCACTGAATAATATCGTTAGTGATTTTATCACCGTTGATGGGCTGCATAGAACGCTTCGGGAAAAGCTGAGTTTTGAGGAAATATCGGAAGCTAATATTGTGAATAGTAACAATATTAATATTGAAAATCTTACACCCGGTCAGAGCAGAATTAATTCAGGATCAGGCTATAGCAGCGTAGATTGCCCTTCTGCCATTGCCTACAAGGTTGCTTCAAGCTGCGAGGCATTGATTAATGGGATTATCGATAGCGTGTATGAATACGACAGCAATGTTGATTATCTAAACCAAATATCGGTTGATTTGTCATTCTCGTTGGCGAATGTTGTTGTTTCTGTCAATTACGAAGATTTAATGACTGTACCATTAGTCATTGAATTTGAAGATGGTTCACTTTTAGTCATAACAATTGTGTTTACAGGTCCTACTCCAGCAAAGTCGGTAGACATGCAGAGAAGTACAACGTCTCAGGGGCGGACATTTGAGGGATATTTTGCAGCCAACGGTGCTTCCGGCATCGCTGATGATGGTTCGACCCGATCGTCTGGCGCTGAAGCCAGAGCCTTGTTTGGACGTTGGTCGCAGTGTCGAACGGTATCACAGCTCATAGGCAGGGATAATGAATATCTGGTGACAACCGGCACCAGAGAAGACGGTACCACTTATGTGATTGCTATTGAAATGATTGGTAGTCGTCCAATCTATGTGAATTCGATTACTTGTGACACTATGCCGGTAATAAACCCACCATCAATGTAGTAATTTGAAAAGTAGAACATTCGGAGCACTGGTAAAAATAGTGCTCCGATGAAGGTTACGGTGCTGCCGTGCGACTGGGCGCTGGCGGCCAGTACTTCCAATTTACAACATATGGGGGAAGTGCTATTAGGCGCATATTTCATAAATAATCAGGTTCAACCAAATGAGTCTTTTTTTTAGCCCCCCCGGACCTCAACGGAAATCTTTGTTACCCTGACCAGCCTTGTTAACCACTTCACAACTTCATGGCAAAACCAAATAAAAAAGGGCCGGTTAAAACCGTCCAGATTTCCTGTTTACAATGCAAGACGCCGCTTTTTAAGTATCGAAAGGGCGGTAAGGGCGCACTGGTAAAGTGCTTCAAGGAACGAATTGTTGAAGATCACACCACAACTCCGTGTCACTGCCCTGGCTGTGGTCAGGAATTTGCCCGGGATACCCTTATTCGGGGCGTGCCCGCCTACAAAATGATAGGCGGCAAAGTGCACATGAAATGAGACGCTTAAAGTCTGCAGCGGGTTACTGACTTAGCACAGCTTTAACTTTATTGATGGGTAACGAATGAGTTTTACCACGATGTCCGTCTACATCTTCGGCCATCAGCAAACTGTTATAAATAGCCTCTTCGGTGGCTTCTATCACTGCCTGAAACAACGGCGATACTTCGTTGTTCGACAAAGACGGAGCAAGATGAGTACTGTCTTTTTCGCTGCGGCGCAGAGCCTCGGCGGTACTGAACGCGATAACGTAATCGCCGGAACCGTTAGTCAGACTGGCGCCGGTTCTCGCCACGCCTCCCATAGCCCGCTTAGCAAGACGATAGAGGTTACGGTCTGACAGCGGCGCATCGGTAGCCACCACAATCATAATCGAGCCGTCTGCTGAGCTATCATTATTGAGCGCATCTGACAGGTAATACTGGCCCAGCTTTTCACCTATCGGCTGACCATCGATTTGCAAAATGCCGCCAAAGTTACTCTGTACCAGTACACCAAGGGTATAGCCACCCAGGCTTGCGGGCAGTTCACGACTACTGGTACCAATGCCGCCTTTAAAACCGAACGCACGGGTACCAGCGCCTGCGCCGACATTGCCTTCTGCAACAATGCCACTATCAGCATTTTCAATGGCCTGAATAACACGTTGTCGGGTAACGTATCTGGCGCGGATATCATTAAGGTAGCCGTCGTTGGTTTCACCCACCACAGCATTCACTGAGCGCACCTGCTCGTTGCCAGGCTGTTGCAGCGTCCATTCCACCACGCCTGCAATGCCCTCGGCTACATTTAAGGTATTGGTGAGCACAATGGGTGTTTCGATTTCACCGAGTTCCTGTATCTGGCTGATGCCGGCCATTTTGCCGTAACCGTTTCCCACAAAAACCGCCGCAGGCACTTTGTTGTGGCGTAAATTGCCACTGGCCGGAATGATCGCGGTCACGCCTGTGTGTTGCGCTTTGCCCTGATGCAAGGTTACGTGTCCTACTTTGACACCGACTACGTCTGTAATGGCGTTGAGTTTACCTGCGGGTAAAACACCGGGCTTGATGTTTAAGTCTCTGGCCCGCAGTTGCTCAGCATGCAAGACACCGGTGGATAAGAGAGCGATACAGGCGAGGAAATGAATGGCCCATGGATACTTCATTGTGTGGTCTCTGATGGATAAGTGAATAAGAAAATACCACCATATCATAAACCTGGGAGAGCTGATTGCGGGAAGTAGGAGAGGGTTTCTTTGTATCTGAGCGGAGAATCGATGAGGACGCTAAGACAGAGCCTTCGTTTGGCTCTGCCTCCGCGTGAATGGTTTATGGCATAAGCACCAGTTTCTGCACCCGTCTGCCGGTGGAGACTTCCGAGGTATAGAGGTTGCCTTTGCTATCTGCCACCACGCTGTGCAACCAGGTAAACTGACCGGGGTAACGGCCGGGGCGGCCAAAGCTGCCAAGTACTTCATAGGTGTCGTGCCAGAGTACCCAGATACGGCCGTTCATCATATCGGCCACATACATGTACTTGTTATCTGGAGAAAACGCTACATCGGTAGCAGTGCCAAGGCCCATGGTGTCACCTGCGATCACTACATCCCGCACGAAAACAGCCTTGCCGCTGGCATCGTTTTTAAACACCTGCAGGCGGTTATTGCGCCTGTCGCATACGTAAATCATGCCATTATCTGACTTTGTCACGCAGTGTACTATATCGCCAAAGTTAGGTGCATCGGTGTTGATGTTATCAGCCCCCGCGGTGGCCTGTGATACATCAAAGTCCCCTGCGCGGGTGCCGCCACCGGGGATGGAGGCATAGGCGCCCCAATATTGTGAAAACGCATTGTCGTTGGTGTTAAAACCAATGATACGCTTATTAATATAGCCATCGGCGATGATGACTTCATTGGTATGGGTATCGTGATAGATATCCGCAGGATTACCCAGCGACTCTTTGCTTTGGTTACCCTCTGTACTGTTGCGCGTACCAAATTGGCGAATGAATTTACCCTCCGCCGTAAAATTCAGTACCACGTGATCGCCCTTGCCGTTGCCGCCCAGCCAAACTGTATTGTTGTCGTCGACAAATAAGCCGTGCACGGTTTGTGGCCACTGGTTAACACCGTCAATCTCCGGCGCAATGGACTCACCACTCCAGCTGTTTTTCACTTGTCCGGTGGGGGAGATTTGCACCACATGGGGAGCAGCTTCACAGCAAACGCCGGTAGGCGGCGTTTGTTCCAGTGCCAAATCCAGCGGGCTCAGCGAGTTGGGGCGGTGTAACAGCCACAGGTTGTCGGCCTTATCCACTGCCAGCCCCGGCACCTGACCGATTATCCAGGTATCGGGTAAATCAGGCCAACTTGCATCCACTTTAAATTCTGGCATCGGGCGCGACGCGCCTGGTTCGGGATAACTCTCCAGCGCTACCAGTGTCTCACTGGCATTCGCACAGATTGATACAAGCCCGGAAATTAGCAGTAATAACGACGTTTTCTTCATGACACTCCTGTTTGGCGAGCGGCCTTTGTTTTGAACTTTAGTATATAGGCTTCGCCATGATAAAGGATCATTTTCCCTTAACAAACGATGCAAGCAGGCGCTAAATATCGCATAATAACCTCCTTGCAAATTATTCAGGTATATCGTCAGGTGAAAGTTGTTCCGGCCAGTTCCGATAAAAGCGTAGAAAAACTCAAGGTGCCGCCGCACAGCATTGAAGCTGAGCAGGCTGTGCTGGGCAGTATGCTTATCGATCCGGAATCCTGGGATAAGGTGTCTGAACTGGTAACTGATGCCGAGTTTTATAACCGCTCCCATCAAATCGTGTTTAAGGCGATCCTTGATTTGCTGGCGCAGAGTCAGCCGGTTGACCTGATTACTGTATCTGAATTACTTGAAAATAACGATCAGCTTGAAGACGCAGGTGGCTTTGCCTATTTAGGTGAACTGGCCCGCAATACGCCAAGCTCAGCCAACGTTACCGCCTATGCAAAGATTATCCGTGAACGGGCTATCACCCGGGAGTTGATTGGCGTAGCCAACGAAATCGCCGAAGTGGGCTACAATCCGGAAGGCCGCGACAGCGCCGATATTCTGGATATGGCCGAGAGCAAGGTGTTTGAGATTGCTGAACGGCGCACCGGGGCCTCTGAAGGACCTCAGAGCATTGAGTCGGTGCTGGGTAAAACTATCGACCGTCTTGAGGCACTAATTAAAGACAACCGGGAAGTAACTGGTGTGACCACCGGGTTTTCCGATCTGGATAAAAAAACCAGTGGTATGCAGCCTTCCGATCTGATCATCGTTGCCGCTCGTCCTTCAATGGGTAAAACCACCTTTGCTATGAACCTGGCAGAAAATGCCATGCTGGCGGAGGACAAGCCGGTGTTGGTATTCAGTTTAGAGATGCCATCGGAACAGATCATGATGCGTATGCTGGCATCACTCAGCCGGGTGGATCAAACCAAAATCCGTACCGCACAGCTCGACGACGAGGACTGGGCGCGTATTTCAAACACCATGGCGATGCTCAAAGAAAAAGACAATATCTATGTGGATGACTCGTCTGGTCTGACGCCAATGGACGTGCGTAGCCGCGCCAGAAAGCTGGCCCGGGAACGGGGCGGGCTGAGCATGATCATGGTGGATTACCTGCAACTTATGCGGGTGCCTTCCTTAAGCGATAACCGGACGCTGGAAATTGCAGAGATTTCACGCTCACTTAAAGCGCTGGCTAAAGAGCTTAATATTCCGGTAATAGCACTTTCTCAGCTTAACCGAAGCCTGGAACAACGGGCCGATAAACGGCCGGTTAACTCGGACCTGCGGGAATCGGGCTCGATTGAGCAGGATGCCGACTTGATCATGTTCATTTATCGTGACGAGGTGTATCACGAAAACAGTGAAGATAAAGGCGTGGCCGAAATCATCATCGGTAAGCAGCGTAATGGTCCTATCGGTACTTGTCGCCTGACCTTCCAGGGCCAGTTCTCGCGCTTCGATAATTACGCCGGTCCTGCTGTACCTGACGAGTATTAAACTTCAGGACATTAAAGCCTGTCGCAGAACGCCTTAGCTATTTACAGTGCTATCAGCAGTGGCTATGCGCAAGCTTTTATCTGTTATTTGCTCGCTTACTGAGCCACGCTTCCACTGACCACGTATATTGCACCCGTCGCCATTAGCCGCTACGCTGATGACCGCTTAATCCCCGCGAAAAGCCAGGGGGTACCGTGAGAATCAAATACAGAGCAGAAGAGAAGCCATTTATGATAAGAATAATTAGCCTGCTGACGGCACTGGTGGTTCTACAGGCCTGTCAGACAAGCCCGCAACGTTCAGCGGATAAGCCTAAGAATGTGCCGTACGGTGAAGTGATTAGTCAGCGCTATCAGATAGCGGCGTCTAACATCACCTACGCAGAAACTAATCTGCAACGTATTTACTACTGGCCGGCTCAGGTCAAAACCCAAAGTGTACTTGTTTTTATCCATGGTGGTTGCTGGCTGAATGCTTATGATTACACCCATGCCCGGGGCCTGTTCACGGCGCTGGCAAAACAGGGCGTGGCTACCTTTGCCATTGAGTATCGCCGGACAGGCGATGCTGGTGGTGGCTGGCCAGGCACGCTAACCGATATTCAACAGGCCTTGCCGGCAGTTAAACAATGGCTGGATGAAAAAGCTCTGGGAGACGTACCTGTTTACCTGGCTGGTCACTCTGCAGGCGGGCATCTGGCTTTGCTGGCTGCCCAGTCTGTAACGTTCCCGGTAGAAAAAGTCATTGGCCTGGCTGCCATTACCGATCCCGCTACTTATGCGAAAGGGGCCAACAGTTGTCAGACGGCGACGCCGCAATTTTTTAACGGTATGCCAGATGAACTTGCCGAGGCATATGCGGCTGCCACGCCGGATGTTGCGAGTATCGAGGCGCCGGTTATTCTGCTTCAGGGCAATGCCGATGCCATCGTACCGGTTACTCAGAGTCAACTTGCGGGCAGTAATGTTATAATCAGCGAAGGGGCCGGTCATTTCGACTGGTTGCATAGCCAGACTCCGGCATATCAGCTGTTGCTGGATCAATTACTGGAAGGAGCTGAATGATGCTGTCCATCGCACAGAATCTCGATGAGCAAGACATTCTCGCTCCACTACGCGAGCAGTTCTATATTCCAGCGAACACCATTTATCTGGATGGTAATTCACTCGGGCCTTTACCTGTTGCTGCCAAAGAGCGTGCTATCAACGTTGTAAATCAGCAGTGGGGTGATGACCTTATCACCAGCTGGAACAAACACGCCTGGATTGATTTGCCCCGTCAGTGTGGCGAGCTGATTGCGCCGGTTATTGGCGCCGCTCCCGGACAGGTTATTTGCTGCGACTCGATATCGGTAAACTTATTCAAGGTGCTCAGCGGTGCCCTACGAATGCAGGCAGGGCGCAACAAAGTAATAACCACAGCAGATAATTTCCCTACCGACATTTATGTTATTGAGGGGCTTAAACAACAGTTGGGTGAGGCGAATTGCGAGCTGGTGCTATGCGAGGAAAGTGATATCGAAGCGCAACTGGATGAAAGTATCGCTATTCTGTTACTGACCCAGGTGAATTTCAGGAGCGGGCGATTGCTGGATATGCAGAGGATCACTGAGTTAGCCCATGCAAGTGGCATTCTGGTGATCTGGGATCTGGCCCATTCTGCCGGCGCACTGCCAGTGAAGCTCGATGACTGCAAAGTGGATTTTGCCGTAGGATGCACCTACAAATACCTAAATGGCGGCCCTGGCGCCCCGGCATTTATTTATGTGGCTGAGCGTCATCAGAGTGCTTTTCAGCAACCTCTTAGCGGCTGGATGGGGCACGCCACACCTTTTAGCTTTGACTCAGCTTATACACCCGTAGCGGGAGTGAAGCAAAACCTCTCCGGCACGCCGGCAGTAATAGCTATGAGTGTGCTGGAAGCGGCACTTAAGCTTTGGTCAAACGTAGACATGCTGCAAGTGAGACAGAAATCCATGGCCATGGGCGAGTTTTTTCTGGAATGCCTTAAAGCCTGCGGTCTGGATGAAGAGTTTACCTGTGTGTCGCCAGACGCAGCTACAGAAAGGGGCAGTCAGCTGGCTTTTCAGCATGAACACGCCTATGCGATTTGCCAGGCCTGGATTGCTGCCGGCGTGATTGCCGACTTCAGAGCACCAGACTTGCTCAGAATTGGCTTTACGCCGCTGTATATTAGTTTTGAGGAGCTGTGGCTTGCAGCAGAGAAACTGCAGAAAATTGTCAGCGGACAAACCTATTTAGCATCTAAGTACCAGCAAAAACTGGCGGTGACCTAGAATCAATAAAGTCACCTTATAGCGGTAGCATTGAGTATACCCATTTTGCCCAATTTGGGAATTGATTAAAGCCAGTTTGGCCTTGTCCGATAACACGCCCCTTAAACAAAAACGCCTGCAATCGCAGGCGTTTTTCATTTATCGTATAGGTTAAAGATTATTGAGCAGGGACTTCGATAGTCTCACTCACTTTAACTTCAATACGACGGTTAATGTGGTGTGCTTCTTTGGTGTTAGCTGTATCTAACAGACGTTCTTCACCATAACCAACAGTGTCTAAACGGCTCGCATCGATATCGTACTGGTTAACCAATACTGATTTTAGTGCTTTAGCGCGGCGCAGCGACAGGTCTTTGTTGTACGGTGCGGCACCTGGCGCTGAAGAGTGACCTTCAATGGTGGCTGAAGTGCTGCCATAACGGTTCAGGAACTCCGCCAGATCAACAATTTGCGGGTCGCTGGTGTCTTCAATATTGGCACTATTGTTAGCAAACAGGATGCGTACCTCAATGGATACTTCTTTATCGGTAAACACGGTACAACCGTTAGGGTGAACCTTATCGCCTTTTGGCGTGTCCGGGCATGCGTCCTGACTGTCGATAACACCGTCGTTATCTGAGTCTGGCTCGATTGCACAGCCTACGCCGTCAACGGCCATACCGGCACGGGTATTCGGGCACTGGTCCTTGCTGTTAATAACGCCGTCGCCATCTTTATCGGCGTTACAGCCCATACTGTCAACTACAGTACCTGAAGGCGTACCCGGACACTTGTCCAAAGAATCTACTACGCCATCGTAATCTGAATCAGCCGGTGCCGCAGTGGTCATAGGCGCAGGCGTTGGCTCTGAATAGCTTGAACTGCTGCCGAAAGTGTAAGAAACACCCAGCTTCACGCTGTAGTCGTACAAGTTGTCGCTTAGGTCGCGGTAAGCGGCAATTTCACTGATAACGGCAACTTCGTCATTTACAGCCCAATGTTTACCCATACCGTAACCCAGCATCTGGTAATCATCGCCGACATCCTGATGGTATAAACCACCGAAAACATAGAAAAGGTCGTCCTGGAAGAAGTACATGGCATCAACACCCAACATTGGGCCGCTTTCATCGCTGCCGCCATTGGTACCATCTAAATCAAGATACGAAGCTGAAATTCTTGCTGCCCAGCTTTCATCGAAACGAAAACCGTATTCAGCACCCAGACCAAAACCGTCATCCAGCTGACCGGTCGGCTCTGGTTTGCCTTCGTCTGTTTTATAGTAAAGCCCATAGATACCAGCCCAGTCTTTCGCTTCTGATTCCTGAGCGAATGATGGAGCAGAAACTAAGCCTGCGGCAATGAGTGCGAGAGTAAGAGTTGATTTTTTCATTATTGACTTCCTGTGTTGGCAATAAAGTGTGTCCTGTAGTTCTATGCTAAAGCTGTGCCAGCATTAAACTATAGTTCAACAATTATACGCCTGACTGGCCCTGGATAGTAGCAATAATTGAGCGCGAGCCCCCGCTGTCGCGGTGTTCGCCGAGGATGATACCCTGCCAGGTTCCGAGCGCCAGTCGTCCTTGTTGTACCGGGATGGTTAACTGACATCCCATGAGGCTGCTTTTGATATGAGCGGGCATATCATCAGGCCCTTCGTAAGTATGAATGAAATACGGTGTGTTTTCTTTAACTTCATGATTAAAAAAGGATTCTAAGTCCTTTCTTACCGAAGGGTCGGCATTTTCATTAATGGTTAAACTGGCGCTGGTATGTTGCAGCATAAGGTGCAACAACCCCACATCAACGTCACGAATCTGCGGTAACGCGCTGGTGATTGAATCGGTAATTAAATGAAAGCCTCTGGGATGAGGTGGTAGGGTAATTTTTTCAGAGTGCCAGTAATTATTTATCAAAGCAGATTTCCAGGTAAGCTTTTCCGAGATCGTGGTTAAACGGCAAAATAATCTTCGGTCCGTCTACCTGATGGCTTATGCTGTGTTGCTTTCCAGAGACAACAACCGGCGTTGCCATACCAAACTCATAACCTTTCTCGGCCAGATCGCGCTTGGCGTTACCACAAATCATATTTGTAATTTCGCCTACCATGTCGGCAACTTCTGCATCAATTTCACTTGACGCTTCGCCCAGCATGTTTAGCATGATGCTCAGAATTAACCGTTCATCGAACGTGATGGACATTGAGCCTTTAACATTGGGCCCTACCATGCCGATTAATCCTGATACGTCGCCGTGGGCCACGTCATCACTTTTTTTCTTGGGTTTACCGGGGGTTAGCGTGGTCTGAGCCATAGTTTCTAAAACGTTTAGCAGACCGCCGATAAAAGGATTTACGAACTCAGCATTCATGTTGTTCCTCTCCCAGTGTAGTTGACTCACTCTCCTGACAATCTGCGCAAAGGCCGTGGGCTTCAATGGTTTGCTTGGAAATTTTGAAGCCGTGTTGTTTTGCCTGGTTATCCAGGGTTTCTTTCAAACCTTCAGACTGTATCTCTGAGACGTCACCACAACTGTCGCAAATTAGAAACTGTACCGGGTGATGGCAACCAAAATGATAACAGGCCACAAAGGCATTCGTGGACTCAAGACGATGAATCAGGCCAAAGTCGAGCAAAAAGTCCAGTGCCCGGTATACGGTTGCCGGTTTGGCGCTGGACTCGGTTTCTTTCAGGCCGTCGAGCAGCTCGTAGGCACCCATGGGGCCATGCTTCTCCAACATGAGTTCATACACTTTTTCCCTTAGTGGGGTAAATCGTGCTCCCCGTTGCTCACAGTAGGCTCTTGCTTTACTTATTATAGTGCTATTTTTCATGCTGAATTTTAATAATTTTGATACGAATTAGTGGCATAAGAAATTATGATAACTGTTTAAGGACGAGGACGCTAACTGCTACCCGGTCACGGAATCATTGACGAGGCCATGCATCCTCTGGATTAACCTGTCTTCCAATTCGAAGCGGTCATCCAGGGCTTCCCCTAATTGAGTAATGGCGACTTCAAACTCCCCGGTATTCCGTGCGTTAAAGCCTTCGGCATATTGATCGTTAAAATCCAGCGCCTGGTCGGTAGTCGCGCTGATTTTCGGAAATAACTCCTGCTTCAGGGCTTGTCCATCGGCATCATCGCTCACCAGCATTTCGTATACCTCAAAATGGCCTACCGACAGGTAATCCATAAGCAATGCGCAAAATTCGTTTACCTCGGCTTCATCAGGCAGAGTATTGGCTGATTGGTAATTGACCCCGGCTAAATGGCAATACTGGATCAGTAACTGTCGGCGTTCATCCAGCCAGTTATCAATGGTTTTATTCGCGCCGCCCCAGCGTTGCCGGGCTATTTTTACCTGATTTAACACTCTGAACTTCCTCATGAGGTTGTCATCAATCTAATTTGAGTATAACACTGCCTCAGAGTCTCACAAATGACAGTCGGAAATAATTCAACTTAACCATTTAAAGGATAATAGGAATTAACTATCCAGTATGTAAAAGACAGCGCTTCTTGGCTCAATTAAATGCCACTGTGTTAGGATATACCCAACGTCGTAATGGTAGCTGATATGTTAAAGTTTACAGGAAACTCCATAGTGCAGCCGGGTCACTGGCTTATCTTCAATCGCGATCAGTTGCTGGTGCCTGATGAAGGGGAACTGCTGCCATTAATGAGTTGGTCAGACTTACCTTTCTTGCATCATTATCAGGATCAGGTTCACCACCTGTATGCCGCTGACTTACCGCTCTCTCATCCTTTATACATAGTCGATCTCGGCGCCGAAAATATCAGTGCTGCCGGTTGGCGCAATGCTGGTTTACGGGAATTAATGACCAGTGAGCCGCCGGTAACTTATGAAACCCTCTCCCGCGCCTGGCAATATGTACACTTTCAGCGCACGCATCGATTTTGTGGCCGCTGTGGCTCACCTACCCAGCCCGTGGATTGGGAGATGGCAGTACAGTGCCATCAGTGTGGGCACCGTTGCTACCCACGTGTTTCGCCGTGCACAATTGTGGCGGTTTACCGCGGTAAAGAAATCCTGTTAGCCAGAGGTGTGCGTCACAGTAACCCCAAAATGTATTCGATTATTGCCGGCTTTGTTGAAAGCGGCGAAAGTGTCGAGCAGGCTACGCACCGGGAAGTCGGTGAAGAGGTGGGAGTTAAAATCAAAAACCTGGAATATTTTGGCAGCCAGGCATGGCCATTCCCGCATTCACTGATGATGGGTTACATCGCCGAATATGAGAGTGGCGATATTGTTATTGATGAGAAAGAAATTGTCGATGCAGATTGGTATCACATTGATAACCTGCCAATGCTACCACCTAAACTGTCGATTGCCGGTAAAATACTCGAAGCGCTGATTGAGCGTCTTCGCCACGCATCGTAAATCGGCCTTTAATGGGTAAACAAGCAATAAAAAACCCCGCAAAGTGCGGGGTTTGAGTTTGTTTAGCGTCGGGGCCCGTTGGCGGGCTTCTGTAGTTAGCGTTAATAGTAGTAGCAAAGCATTTGCGATAAATCAAGTAAACTGCTGCAATTTTCATCAGGCTGCTCATTTATACGCAACATTCGCCAAATCTTGCTATACTCGCCGCCAATTTTTTGTAGTGTAATTGATTCCGGGGATCCCCATGGCAGAAACCAATGGCAGCCTTGAGCGCCCAGCTTTAAAAAATGACCGCTATCTGCGTGCGTTGCTCAAGCAACCTGTAGACGTAACGCCGGTATGGATGATGCGTCAGGCTGGTCGTTATTTACCAGAATATAAAGCCACCCGCGCCGTTGCCGGCGACTTTATGTCGTTGTGTAAAAACGCCGAACTCGCTTGCGAAGTCACCTTGCAACCACTGCGCCGCTTCCCGTTGGACGCTGCTATTCTGTTTTCGGATATTCTTACCATTCCTGACGCAATGGGACTGGGCTTATATTTTGAAACCGGTGAAGGTCCGCGTTTTGAACGCCCGATTACCTGTAAGGCCGATGTCGACCGCATTGGCGTACCTGATCCAGAAGGCGAGCTTCAGTATGTGATGAACGCCGTGCGTACCATCCGCCGTGAGCTGAAAGGCGATGTGCCACTGATCGGCTTTTCCGGCAGTCCGTGGACACTGGCTACTTACATGGTTGAAGGTGGTTCGAGCAAGGCATTTACCAAAATTAAGAAAATGGCGTTTGCTGAGCCGCAGGTATTGCACGCGCTGCTGGGTAAACTGGCAGACTCTGTAACCAGTTACTTAAATGCGCAAATTGCCGCGGGTGCACAATCAGTAATGGTGTTTGATACCTGGGGCGGCGTGTTGTCACCACGGGATTATAAAGAATTCTCGTTGCAGTATATGCAGCGTATTGTGGAAGGCTTAACCCGCGAAAGCGAAGGACGCCGCGTTCCGGTTACGCTGTTTACTAAAAACGGCGGTATGTGGCTGGAAGCGATCGCAGCAACCGGCTGTGATGCGGTAGGTCTCGACTGGACCATCGATATTGCGGAGGCAAAAGCCCGGGTTGGCGACAAGGTTGCCCTGCAAGGCAATATGGACCCGTCTATGCTATATGCACCACCGGCGCGTATCGAGCAGGAAGTTGGCGATATTCTGGCTGGCTTTGGTGAAGGCACTGGCCACGTATTCAACCTTGGTCACGGTATCCACCTGGACGTGCCGCCTGAGCACGCCGGTGTGTTTGTTGAAGCAGTACACCGCTTAAGCGCCCAGTATCACAAGTAAAAGCGTAAACCTGCCGCGTGACGTTATGCGTCGCGCGGCAATCCTTTCTCAATAGTTCGGGTTAACCTGGCTAACTGGCGGTTCTCGTCACTGCTCGCTTGCTGCTTACGGAGTTGTTGCTCGAGCGCCCACTCTAAATGGGGCGAAACCAGCTCGCAGGCTTCATCTTTCGCGGCATTTAGCGCTGCAATATAATCTTCTGAATACGGTGCATTGCCGATAGCAACGCATAGATTACGCTGCCATTTTGCATAACCAATGCGGCGAATGGGCGAGCCTTCGGTGTTTTGTAAGAACGTCTTTTCGTCCCAATTAAATAACGTAAGTAGTGATTGCCCGTGCAGCACCTGGCGGGGATGAAAATCACTTTCTGCAGTAAGCGGGGCAAAGCGATTCCACGGGCACACCAACTGACAATCATCGCAACCGTAAATACGATTACCCATGGGCGCTCGTAACTCCTCGGGGATTACGCCGTTATATTCAATAGTCAGATAGGAAATACAGCGCCGGGCGTCTACCTGATAGGGCGCAACGATGGCCTGGGTGGGGCACATGGTCATACAGGCCGTGCAGGTACCACAGTTTTCTTCCACCGGCTCATCTACCGGTAGTGGCAGATTAATAAATAACTCACCAAGGAAAAACCACGAACCAGCTTGTTTATTAAGCGTAAGAGAGTGCTTGCCAGTCCAGCCCAGTCCGGCTTTTTCGGCTATAGCGTGTTCCAGTACCGGTGCAGAATCCACAAACGGGCGGTACTGAGTATCTGCCAGTCGCTCACTGATCTGCTCGCCAAGCTGTTTGAGCTTTTTTCGTAATACCTTGTGATAATCGCGGCCCAGGGCATAGCGGGAGATATAGGCAATGTCGCCGTCTTTAAGATGGCGGGCAAACGACGCATCCGGTGGGAGGTAGTCCATTCTTACGGAGATTACCCGAACGGTGCCCGGCACCAATTCTGCCGGCCGTGCCCGCTTCATTCCATGGCTGGCCATGTACTCCATTTCGCCGTGATACTGGTTATCCAGCCACTGTTGCAGGGCATATTCATGCTGACTAAGATCAATATCACTGATACCAACCTGCTGAAAGCCTAGCGCAACGGCCCAAGCCTTGATATCGTCTACCAAATTGACCAGATCTATCGATTGTAAAGTGGACATGTACACATGCTAGATACTCAACTGCTCGACAGCTTACCATATAAACTCTATCGCGCCGACCAGGTTCGGGAAAATGAACGTACTGCGGCTGAACAGTCCGGTGTGGAAATGTTTGAGCTGATGCAGCGCGCCGGTAAGGCGGTATTTAAGCAGTGTCAGTTGTTACTGCCCAACACCGACGTGTTTTTAGTACTGGTAGGCCAGGGCAACAACGCCGGCGACGGTTACATTGCTGCGTTACATGCGAAAGAAGCCGGGAAGCAGGTCTTGCTGTGTGCTGTTGAACCGCACCGTATTCTCGAGGGCGATGCTGGCACGGCGCAGCAAAAATGGCTCGACGCTGGTGGCAAAATAGAGCCTTTTACTGCCGCCCATCTGGATAAATGTGAACTTATCGTTGATGCGCTGTTAGGCACCGGCATTAACAGTTATATCCGCAATGAGTTTGCCGATATTATCGATGCGGTTAATCAGGCCGATAAGCCGGTGGTGAGTATTGATGTGCCTTCCGGCCTTGATTCTAACACCGGTCAGTCGCTGGGACGCTGCATTGAGGCCGACGTAACCGTCACCTTCGTTGGCATTAAACCCGGGTTAACCACCGGCGCTGGTAAACAATCCTGTGGCCGTTTAGTGTTCGACGATCTGGGCATTGGTAAAGCTTTTGTTGAGCTAGCTCGTTCCTCTGCCACGTTACTGACTATCGAACAGTTCCAGGGCATGGCTCCGCGAGAAATCCACAGCCATAAAGGCACCTATGGCAGGTTGCTGTGCATCGGCGGTAATCGCGGCACCGCAGGTGCCATACGTCTGGCCAGTGAAGCGGCTTTGCGCTGCGGCACCGGGCTGGTGAAAGTATTCTGCCATGAGGCCTCAACGATTCAGGTCAGTGCCGGCCGACCAGAGCTGATGGTGTCTCATGAGAACCTGCAGGATGCGCTTAACTGGGCATCCTGCGTGGTAATTGGCCCGGGACTTGGTCAGGATGACTGGGCGCTGGCAGCGTTTGAACAAGCTATGAAGCATTGTCAGACCCATCCTAAACCCATGGTGATCGATGCCGATGCATTGAATCTGTTAAGCAAACATGCGCTGTCGTACACCATCACCGATTGCATTATTACGCCCCATGCCGGTGAAGCGGCGCGGCTACTTAATACCAGCGTGGATGAAGTGGAAGCAGACCGCTTTAACAGTACCAAACAATGTGCGCAGAAATTCCATGCGACCTGTGTGCTCAAAGGCGCCGGTTCGATTATCGATAACGAAACCCAGACCTGGGTATGTCAGCACGGTAATCCGGGGATGGCCACTGCTGGTATGGGCGATGTGTTAAGTGGTATTCTTGGGTCATTGCTGGCTCAGGGGCTTAGCAAGGATATTGCAACCAAATACGGCGTTTCTATTCATGCCAAAGCCGGCGATGAGGTAGCACGTCTGTATGGTCAGCGCGGGATGCTTGCCAGTGATTTGTTCGAGTCACTGCGGGCGTTGGTTAATCAGTAATCATTGAGTAGTAGTAATCGGTATGGCATTAGCGCAAGGGGCGTTTTACGCGGCAACTGAACAGGATACGGCGAAACTGGCCACTGATCTGGCGCAGGCGGTAAAGCAGCAGTTACCGCAAGGAATAGTGGTTTATCTGCAAGGCGATCTGGGAGCCGGTAAAACCACATTCAGCCGTCATTTTATTCAGGCTCTTGGTCATTCAGGCAATGTTAAGAGTCCTACCTATACGCTGGTTGAACCGTATTCGCTGGCGGGCCTGGAAGTCTTTCATTTCGACCTGTACCGACTGGCGGATCCTGAAGAGCTCGAGTTTATGGGGATCCGCGATTATTTTGGCGATAATCGCGTTTGTCTTATTGAGTGGCCGCAAAATGGTGGTCAAAACTTGGCACCAGCGGATTTAGTGATTAGTATAGAACCAGATAAGTCTGGAAGACGATTCAGCATTGCGGCGATCTCGCTAACAGGGCGAGCTGCCTTGCAGCTGTGTAAAAGGATATAGCCTGGCGCTGGATCCGATCGTTCTTCGGGGGAATTTACGGCCTGATAAATATAATTCAACACCAGGGCTAAGTATGTTGCGCGACCAATTACTACTATTAATAAGTTTGTGCTTACTTACCTTTAGTGTGAGTGCTGCAAACGACATAAACAATATGCGTGTATGGCCTTCAGAAGGCAGTACGCGGGTGGTTTTTGATCTCAAAAGTTCCCCTGAATTTACCTATTTTACCCTTCGTAATCCGGATCGGCTGGTGATCGATCTGGCCGCAACCCAAAGCGATACGTCGCTGGATATCGATAAGCAGGGGCCGCTGCTTAAACGGGTCAGATACTCCACACCCAAAGACAATTCATCTACCCGCATCGTACTGGAATTAAACCGCAAGGCGGAAACTGCGTTGTTTGCTATACCGCCGGCCGAAGACAAAGGCCACCGGCTGGTGGTTGATCTGGTGGACACCGCACCAACCGGTGAGCCGGGAGTAGTGCTGGATATGAACCAATCCAGTCGCGACCGCGATATTATTGTAGCAATTGACGCCGGTCATGGCGGTAAGGATCCCGGCTCAATCGGCCCTGCTGGTAGCTTTGAAAAAAATATTACCCTGAGTATCGCCAAAATGCTCGAGAGCCGAATCAACGCCGAAACCGGTATGCGTGCGGTAATGACGCGCAGTGGCGATTATTACATCTCGCCCAATGGTCGCCCGGAAGTGGCCCGTAAGCATAAAGCGGATTTGCTGATTTCGATTCACGCTGACGCGTTTAGTCAGCCTCAGCCCCGCGGGGCATCAGTATGGGTGTTATCTATGCGTCGTGCCGACAGCGAGCTGGGTCGCTGGCTGGAAAAAAGCGAACGCCACTCAGAATTGCTCGGCGGTGCGGCAGAAGTCATTTCGGATAATGCATCAGAGCGTTATCTGGCCGAAACGATCCTGGGTTTATCCATGGACCACTCCATGTCGACCAGCTACGACCTGAGTAAGAAAGTCATCAGCGAGTTAAAAGGGATTACACGCCTGCACAAACGCGCGCCTCAGGCGGCAAGTTTTGCGGTATTAACCGCGCCGGATATTCCTTCTATTCTGGTCGAGGTCGGGTTTATTTCGAATCCGCAGGAAGAGAAAAACCTCAACTGGTCCAAATACCGCCAGCAACTGGCAGATGCGTTGTTAGCGGCAACCAAGCGCTATTTTCAACAAACACCGCCGGATGGTACGCTCTGGGCCTCGATAAAATCGGAAACCCGCACGCATAAAGTACGCAGTGGGGAGTCTTTATCCCTGCTGGCACAGCGCTATAATGTTAAAGTCAGCAGCATTAAAGCCGCCAATAATCTCAATAGTGACATGGTCCGCATCGGGCAGGTGCTCACTATTCCTAGTACCTAAGCAAAACGTTAACAGGATTTTCTTTGCCAATTAAATTATTGCCGCCCCGACTGGCAAACCAGATTGCTGCCGGTGAAGTGGTGGAACGCCCCGCCTCAGTCGTAAAGGAGCTGGTGGAAAACAGCCTGGACGCCGGTGCTACGCGTATTGAGCTCGATATCGAAAAAGGTGGTCATAAGCGCATTAAATTGCGGGATAATGGTATAGGTATCGCGAAAGACGAGCTGGAGCTGGCTTTGTCGCGGCACGCTACCAGTAAGATTGCAACGCTCGACGACCTCGAGCAGATTTTGTCACTGGGGTTTCGGGGTGAGGCGCTGGCCAGTATTTCGTCTGTCAGCCGCCTGTCGCTAACCTCGAAGCCGGCTGGGCAGGAGCAGGCATGGCAGGCAAACTGCGAGGGCCGCGATATGGCGGTAAGCCTACAACCCGCGGCTCATCCCGACGGCACTACCATTGACGTGGCGGATATTTTTTACAACACCCCGGCACGGCGCAAGTTCTTGCGCACCGAAAAAACCGAATACCAGCATATTGAAGACGTCATCAAGCGCATTGCGTTAAGTCGCCCGGATGTGGCTTTTGTGCTGCGTCACAATGGTAAGGTAACCAAGCGGTTCACCGCGGTGGGTGAGGATCAGCTCGCCTCACGAGTAGGGCAGGTCTGTGGCCAGGCGTTTTTACAACATGCTATCCACACCCGGTGTGAGTACGATTCCATCACGCTTGAGGCCTGGCTGGGCGATGCCAGTCAGATGCGCAGCAGCAATGACTGCCAGTATAGCTTTGTGAATGGGCGTGGTATGCGCGATAAGCTTATTCTCCACGCATTGCGTCAGGCCTATGAATCAGTGCTGGCACTGCCTGAACAACCCGCGTTTGTGGTGTATTTAACCATCGACCCGAAAGAAGTGGATGTGAATGTACACCCTGCAAAGCACGAAGTAAGGTTTCAGCAAAGCCGGCTGGTGCACGATTTTATCTGCAAGGCTATCTGCGATGCCTTAAGCAGCAGTGCAGGAGCGCAGGACACCATGTTGCAGGAGCCTTCACCACAGCCCAGTCATGATTACATTCGCCCTCTCGTGCAACGTAGCGACAATGATTACAATCCGCCAGCCGGAACGTCCCATCAGGTGCGTTCGGGGGGAACAGGTAGTCCGGCAGGGCGCGGTGCACCGTATACACCTGCAGGCAGCAGGGTAAGTGGTCAGTATCAGCAGCATTACCAGCAACTGATGACGCCAGCTCCCGAGCAGGCAGATGACGCGGGGAGCGGATTACGCTTTGTAGAGTTAGCAGGGGCGAGGCTATACGTTCAAACCAGCCAATGTGTGCTGCTGGAGTCCCAACAGTTAGTAAAACCCTGGTTAGTTGATAAATTTAATCAGGCGAGTGTCGCTCAACCGTTGTTGATGCCGGTGGCCGTCAGTCAGACTCTGACTGCTCAAAGCGCGGCATTTTTAACTGAGCAAGGCTTTGAAATTAGCAGTGCTGGCGGAAAATCGCGCCTGCTTAAAGTGCCAGGCGGGCTGCGTCAGCTTCCCTGGGCAGGTCTATTTCCGGCACTGGTAGAAGCATCTCCACAAGAGGAAGAAGCGCTCCATTTGGCGTTAGCGCAGGCGCTGCAAAATCAGGAAACTAAACAATTGCCTTTGTGGCAGTGGTTTGATCAGCTGGCGGTTTCGGCGCAAGCTGACATACTTGAACAATATGGCCTTGGTGTGGCGCAGCAAAAGCTTATTCACTGGATAACAACAAACAATGAGTAATCAAACCGGCCCGGTGGTATCGATAATGGGCCCGACCGCATCCGGCAAGACCGGATTGGCGCTGGAACTGGCCAGTCAGGTACCCGCTGAGATAATCAGTGTCGACTCGGCACTGGTTTATAAACACATGAATATTGGTACGGCCAAGCCGACGGCCGAGGAGATGGCCGTTGCGCCACACTGGCTGGTGGATATCATTGAGCCAACAGAGGCGTACTCTGTGGCAGACTTTGTGGCCGACACCACACGTCTGATCAGTGAAATTCACGGCCGTGGAAAGCTGCCCATTCTGGTCGGCGGTACAATTATGTACTTTAATGCCTTGATAAATGGTATTTCGCCCCTACCTAAGTCTGACCCAGAGATTCGTGAAGCGATTCTCAGTGAAGCTAATGAGCGGGGCTGGCAGGCAATGCATGCCGACCTCGAAACGATCGACCCGGTCAGTGCAGGGCGCATTCATCCGAATGATCCGCAACGACTGACCAGAGCGCTGGAAGTGTATCGCAGTTCGGGGAAATCACTAACCCACTGGCAGCAAAAGGCAATTTATCGTTGCCCGTACAAGATTGACCAGTTTGCGATTGCACCACAGGAGCGAGCCGTGTTACATGATCGCATTGCACAAAGGTTTGATTTGATGTTAGCGCAAGGATTGGTGGACGAAGTGAAAGCGTTGTACGAACGCGGTGACCTTCATGAGGACATGCCAGCAATCCGGGCTGTGGGATATCGTCAGGTATGGCAGTATCTTAAAGGCGAGTTAAGCTATGCAGAAATGCGTGATAAAGGTATCATTGCAACCAGGCAGTTAGCGAAAAGACAGTTAACCTGGTTACGAGGATGGCCTGATTTAACCTGGCTTGACACATTTGCTAAAGATAATTTGACTAAAATTACTGCAAAAGTCACACTTTAGTTTGGACAAGTGTGATATAAATTTAATTAGCGCTGGGACAATTTTTTTGAGTTGTCGGTTTAATAATAAAAATTAAGGATCTGAGATGGCTAAAGGGCAATCATTACAAGACCCGTTTTTAAACGCATTACGGAAGGAGCGGATTCCGGTTTCTATTTATTTAGTTAACGGTATTAAACTCCAGGGGCAGGTAGAGTCATTCGACCAGTTTGTTATCCTGTTAAAGAACACAGTGAGTCAGATGGTTTACAAGCATGCTATCTCAACGGTCGTGCCTTCACGAGCTATTACGATGCCAAGCGCGCAAGGGGATTCTGAGAACAAAAGTGAGTAATTACAAAGGTAACCTGCTTGTTTGACCGTTATGAAGCCGGTGAACAGGCTATACTTGTTCATGTAAATTTTGCCGATGAAGACAGTCGTGAAGACTTGGCTGAGCTGGAATTACTGGTTTCATCGGCGGGCGTTAATGCTGTTGATGTACTAACCACGTCCCGGGGCGCCCCTCATCCAAAATACTTTGTTGGATCGGGGAAAGCCGAAGAGATCGCTGCTGCTGTGAAAGCCCATGAGGCCAATGTAGTGATCTTTAACCATGCCCTGACTCCTTCACAGGAACGAAACCTCGAAGCAATCTGCAAGTGCCGGGTGATCGATCGCACCGGTCTTATTCTTGATATTTTTGCGCAGCGTGCCCGGACTCACGAGGGTAAGCTTCAGGTTGAACTAGCCCAGTTACGGCATATATCCACGCGTTTGATTCGGGGCTGGACACACCTCGAGCGTCAAAAAGGCGGGATTGGCTTGCGTGGGCCGGGTGAAACCCAGCTCGAAACTGACCGTCGTTTATTGCGTGGCCGAATCAAGACGATTTTGCGCCGCCTGGAGAAGGTCGCCAAGCAACGGGAACAAGGTCGACGTTCGCGCAAGCGGGCAGAAATTCCCACCATGTCCCTTGTCGGATATACCAACGCCGGTAAATCCACCCTTTTCAATCATATTACTGATGCCGATGTGTATGCGGCCGACCAGTTGTTTGCCACACTGGATCCGACCCTGCGTAAACTCGATCTTAAGGAAGTTGGCCCGGTGATTCTGGCCGATACGGTTGGTTTTATTCGTCATCTCCCCCATGATCTGGTAGCGGCCTTTAAAGCCACGTTGCAGGAAACCCAGGAAGCAGACCTGTTGCTGCATGTAGTGGATTATTCTGCCAACAACTATCTGGAAACCATGGACGAGGTGAACACGGTGCTCGATGAAATTGACGCCGGCGAAATTCAACAGCTGATTATTTGCAATAAAATTGATCAGTTGGAAGAAGTTGAACCTAAAATTGATCGGGACGAGGACGGCATGCCAATCCGTGTGTGGCTGTCTGCGAAAACCGGTCAGGGCACTGAGCTGCTGTTCGAGGCAATTAATGATTGTCTGGCGCAGAGCATGGTAAGTTATACCCTGAAAATCCCTCCGGCACAGAGCCGTTTGCGCGGTGTTCTGTACGAACTGGATTGTATATCCGAACAATCCTACGATGCTCAGGGGGACTGGGTGGTTGATGTGCGAATGCCGGCAGCCGATTGGAACCGGTTAGAAAAGCGTTTGGATCATGGTTTATCAGAGTTTGTAGTAAAACACTGATTTGACAGTTTCATATATTTTGAAATCTAAAAACAATAGAATTCAGTATTAAATAATTAAATTTTCGGAGTACTAGCATGGCTTGGAATGAGCCGGGTGATAAAAATAATGACCCGTGGAAAAATCGCGGAGGACGAGATCAAGGTCCCCCGGATTTGGATGATGTGTTTAAGAACCTGTTCGGTAAGCTCGGTAAAATGGGCGGCGGCGGTGATGGCGGCTCAGGCAAAAAGCTGGGCGGCATCGGCGCGGCATTCCTGATTGGCCTGCTGGCAATTATTTACTTTGTCAGTGGTTTCTACACCATCCGTGAAGCAGAATCTGGTGTTGTGCTGCGATTTGGTGAATATAACTCACTGGTAGAGCCGGGTTTGCGTTGGAAACCAACCTTTGTTGACTCGGTTATTCCGGTCGATGTGCAATCCATTCGCTATCAATCATCTTCAGGTTCAATGCTGACCGAAGACGAAAACGTGGTAAGTGTACAAATGGAAGTGCAGTACCGGGTTGTCGACCCGTACCGCTGGACGTTTGCGGTAACCAGTCCGGAAATGAGTCTGAGTCAGGCCTTGGATAGTGCGATACGTTACGTAGTGGGTCATTCCACCATGGATGATGTGCTGACCGATGGACGTGAAATGACCCGTCAGCGTGTCTGGGAAGAATTGGAAGGTATACTTGAACCCTACAACATCGGCGTAGCCATTGTTGATATGAACTTCAAGGATGCCCGACCGCCAGAGCAGGTGAAAGATGCGTTTGATGACGCCATTGCCGCCCAGGAAGACCAGCAGCGCTTTATCCGTGAAGCCGAGGCGTATGCCCGTGAGATAGAACCGCGTGCCCGAGGTCAGGTCAATCGTATGAACGAGGAAGCCCAGGCTTACAAAGAGCGTGTAACGCTGGAAGCACAGGGTGAAGTGGCACGCTTCGAAGAGTTATTGCCGCAATATGAAAAAGCGCCGGAAGTTACTCGCCAGCGTATCTACCTGGAAACTATGGAACAGGTGTTCTCGAACACCAGTAAGATCATGGTCGACAGTGGTGACGGCGGCAACAATATAATGTATTTGCCGTTGGACAAGATTTTAGAAAATAAAGGCGCGGAAACAAAATCCTCCCTGGAACGTATGCGCAATACCCTCGAAGGTTTGCAGAATAACGTAACCAACTCGACGAATACCTCGCGTAACTCAACAGTATCCGGGTCGGGCTTGCGTGGCGACAGCAATCGTGGTGGGAGATAAGACAAAATGAAAAACTTTATTATCGCAATTCTTATTACCCTGGTGGTACTGGCTTCTGGTTCATTGTTTGTAGTACGTGAAGGACAGCGGGCCATCGTCATTCAGTTTGGAAAGGTACAGCGTGATGCCGAAACCGGCGATACCAAGGTATTCGAACCGGGTCTGCATTTTAAACTGCCGTTTATCGATACAGTTCGTCAGCTTGATGCGCGTATTCAAACGTTGGACGATTCGCCTGATCGCTTTGTAACCTCTGAGAAGAAAGACTTAATTGTTGATTCTTACGTTAAGTGGCGCATCGAAGACTTCGCCCGCTATTATCTGTCGACTAACGGCGGTAATAAACTGCAAGCTGAAGCGCTGTTGAAGCAGAAAGTAAACAACGGTTTGCGTACCGAATTTGGTAGTCGTACGATTGCCCAAATTGTTTCGGGTGAGCGTACCGAATTGATGGAGCAAGCTATGATCCAGGCGTCCAGTTCTTCTGACGAACTGGGTATTGAGATTGTTGATGTTCGCGTAAAGCAAATCAACCTGCCCACCGAAGTGAGCAACTCAATCTTCCAGCGAATGCGCGCCGAACGTGCTGCAGTAGCTCGAGAACATCGCTCACAAGGTCAGGAACAAGCTGAAGTTATTAAAGCTAATATCGAAGCCAAGGTGACAGTTATGCTGGCAGATGCTGAACGTAATGCCCGACAGCTTCGCGGTGAAGGTGATGCGACCGCGGCGCAAATATATGCTGAAACATACTCTAAAAACCCAGAGTTTTATGGTTTCCTGCGCAGTATGGATGCCTACCGTGCCAGCTTCAATAGCAAGAATGACATTCTGGTGGTTGAGCCGGACAGCGACTTCTTCCGTTATATGAATAAGCGCTCAGGTCAGTAAATAAATCGACTAAAGTTAAAAACCGGCTTTTACAGCCGGTTTTTTTATGGTGCGCCGGGCATGGCGCGTAGTGCTTTAGCACTGTTCGACTCACTGTGGTGGTGAGTTGATGACTTGGAGGTGGAAGTCC
>MDTF01016674.1_pt1 | contig 25266 bp, 20 predicted proteins | sample 811191 | NCBI WGS metagenome assembly MDTF01 (sample SAMN05326649, study PRJNA326480) | marine metagenome | isolation source: seawater | place: Southern Ocean | collected 2011
AGATCGTGTCGTGTGGCTATGACCACTGTGTCAATATTTGGGTCAGAAAAAACTAAACCGTCATCTGTGCAAGCATTTTTGAAACCGTACTTATTTCCGTTGTAGGAAGCACTGACTCCTCCTTGGCTGACAATAGTGTGTAACTCCACCCCACTTTTTTTGAATGCTGGGATCAAGAAACGGCTCGCATAGTTTCCAGCACCCAAAAATGCAATTTTCTGAACGCCTGGGGAGCTCTTGCTTTCTGAAAGCTTTATAAAAGGACTTGTCAGTTCTAATTGGTCTTGCCTGTTTGGATATTCGATCACTATGCCCAGTGCAGGTGCTCTCGAGGCTATGAGCTCCATCGCCTCTGGGCTATCGGCAAGCTCAAACCTATGAGTGACCAATGACGTCGTGTCGATGACACCACTTTCCATTAGGTCGAGAACGGCTTCGAAGTTTCTTTGTTCCGTCCACCTGACAAATCCAATTGGATAATCGTTACTCCCCCCCTCATAACTTTCGTCATAGCGGCCGGGTCCGTACGAGCACGCAACTTGAAATGTTAGTTCTTTCTCATAAAAATCTGCCCGCCTTAGGTCGAGACCTACAACTCCGACTAGGACAATCCTGCCACGCTTACGACACATCCGAGCTGCTTGAGAGACAACTTCGTTTGATTGGGTCGATGCGGTAATGATTGCTGCATCGATACCTCTGTTGCGCGATATTTTAGAGGCTGCCAAGAACACATTGTTCGACTCGGCTGGATCCACGACTTCCGCTCCAAAAGAAGCTGCGAGTGCGCGTCGGTCTGGGTCAATATCTATTCCTAGAACCTTGCAACCATGCGCACGCAAAATTTGCACGGTTAGCAAGCCGATGAGTCCCAGCCCGGTTACCACAATCGTTTCTCCAATCGTAGGATTTGCAAGTCTAATTCCTTGCAAGCCTATAGCACCTAAGATGGTGAAGCTTGCAGTTTCATCCGATACGGTTTTGGGAATCTTTGCGGAAAGGTGCTTGGGAACATGTACCATTTCTGCGTGATGCCCGTTAGAAACAACGCGATCCCCCGGTTTAAAACCGTCGGCCTTAGATGTTGCAACTCTCCCAACGTTGCAATATCCAGGGGCAAATGGTTGATCTAACTTTGACCTCACCGCGTCAATTGTCGCGGCTATGCCGTCAGTTTTTGCCTTTTCTATAACATCTCGAACCTTGTCAGGTTGCGACTTGGCTTTTTGAAAGGCATTGCTTTTGCCAAAATCAATCAGCATTCTCTCGGTTCCAGGAGACACAAGGCTAACCTTGCTTGCTATAAGAACATGGCCTTCCTTGCAAATTGGAGAGGGCACATTCTGGACAGACGTTGTGCCATCTTTTAGAGATTGAAAAATCTGTTTCATTTTGGAACCCAATGTAGTTTAATTGTAAAGTTGATTTTATCACACCTACTTATTTAAGATATTATCTCCAAACGCCTCTTGTGTCGATCAATAGACCTGCAGGTTTAGGGAGATTTTTGAAGGCGGAATGATCGACAAGCATCAACGAAACATTTGCTTGGTTTTCGGTATTTGATGAGACGAGCTTGGCATTATTTAGCGCGGAAGGCAGAGATGAAAGGTTTGGCTCGTAGATCACGATTGGACCATTGTGCTCGTTGTGTATGGTTTTGGCGATTGCAAGTGCTGGACTTTCACGTAGGTCATCAATGTCTGGTTTAAAACTCAGCCCATAGATGGCCACTGTGATTTCTGAAGTCTCACTTGACCCTTTAGCGGCTAAACAAGCGTGAATCGCTTCGCGGAATTTTTGGAGTACCCATTTTGGTTTTCCATCGTTAACGTTGCGAGCTGTTCGGATTAGGTTACTGGTTTTAGGAGAGGATGCGACAATAAACCATGGGTCTACCGCGATACAATGCCCACCAACGCCCGCGCCCGGTTGAAGAACATTTACCCTTGGATGGCGGTTTGCAATGGAAATCAACTCCCAAACATTTACGTTTAGTTCATCGCAAATTTGGGAAAGTTCATTTGCAAAAGCGATATTTACGTCTCGAAAGCTATTTTCAGTGAGTTTTGCGAGCTCTGCGGTGCGCGGAGAAGATGTAATAACACATTCTCCTTGAACAAACACAGTATAGAGCTCTTTCGCTAATTCAGCGCATGTCTTGGACATTCCACCAATCACTCTATCGTTTTCGATGAGTTCTTGCATAACTTTGCCGGGCAAGACGCGTTCTGGGCAATGGGCGATACGTATATCAGATGCCTCTGCATCAGTGTCAGGAAACGTTAAATCAGGGCGCTTTAGAGACAGCCATTTGCACAATTTCTCTGTCGTCCCAACTGGCACGGTAGATTCTAAAACTACAAGGTTCCCATGTGCAATAACTGGGGCAATTGAGTTTGCGGCAGCTTCAATATAATCAAGGTTGGGCTCTAATGTGGCATGGTCTATTGGGGTTGGAACGGCAATCAAAAAAGCTTGTGATGCTTCTGGTATTAATGTTGCACGTAGTTTCCCCTCGTTTACTGCCTTGTAAACGACAGCGTCCAAATAAGGCTCTATGATATGGATGCCGCCAGAATTAATGGTTTTAACAACTTTCGGGTCAACATCTATGCCAACAACTTCTATTCCGCGAGATGCGAACATGGCTGCAGTCGGCAGTCCAATATAACCCAGTCCCACCACAGAGATTTTTAAAAAGGTCATTAATCGTAATTCCGTTTATAGTCAGTAGCATAATCTAAAATTATATCTAAAATTCTGCTAGCTGCAACTCCGTCACCGTAAGGGCTAATCGTATTTGCCATTGTCTGGTACTCTTCGGGATCGTCGAGCAAAGATTTTACAGAAGCTACGATTGCTTTTGCATCTGTACCGACTAGTTTTACCGATCCGGCTGCTATGGCTTCAGGTCTTTCAGTAGTGTCTCGCATAACGAGTACTGGCTTGCCCAGTGAAGGAGCTTCCTCTTGGATGCCGCCTGAATCTGTGAGTATCAAATATGAGCGACGCATTAGGTGGACAAATGGCAAATATTCTAAAGGTTCAACAAGAAATACATTTCTGCGGCCGGACAGGATTTTGTTTACTGGCTTTTGGACGTTCGGATTTAAGTGAACTGGGTAAATGATTTGAATATCGTCGCGTTCAGAAAGGTCTGCGATTGCTTTACATATTCGCTCAAAACCTGCACCAAAGCTCTCTCTTCTGTGCCCTGTGACCAAAATAAGCTTTTTCTTGGGATCTACGTAATATAGTTTGTCAAAGTTTGCGGTAAGTGTTTTGTCTTCTACAAGTCTTGACGAGATAATCAACAAGGCATCGACCACGGTATTGCCAGTCACAAATATTGTTTGAGGGGCAACACCCTCTTGGAGAAGATTTTTTTTGGCCGTCTGGGTAGGTGCGAAGTGTAAGTTCGCAGTCATACCAACAAACCTTCGGTTCATTTCTTCAGGCCAAGGAGACTGCAAGTTTCCCGTGCGAAGTCCCGCCTCGACGTGCCCTACTGGGATTTGTAAGTAGAACGCTGCGAGTGAAGTCACCATTGCCGTGGTGGTGTCGCCGTGGACTAGGACTATATCAGGCTTGTAGTTTTCTAAAACAGTGCGAACTCCAAACAGAACGCCGTTTGTAATTTCGAATAGATCCTGATCCTTGCGCATAAGATTTAGGTCATAATTTGGTATAATATTAAAAAGGCTGAGAGCTTGGTCCAACATTGTGCGATGTTGGGCCGTGACTAAGACTTTTGTTTCTATCAAGCTGGACGCCAAAAGAGCTTTAACGACTGGTGCCATTTTAATTGCTTCTGGGCGCGTCCCAAAAACGATTAGTACTTTAAACAATTTGGGATCCTCTTATTTTTAATTTTATTTTAATTTTTTGTCTCAAATCAGTTCAAACTTTATTCACAAAGTGACCGTGGTCATCAATAAAAATCTGGAACCATGTTTCAATACATATCAGAGCATATAGAGTATAGGAATTGTCTCGGACACCCCTTCTGTCGTCTTCAATCAACTTTCTTACCGCGTAGTAGTCGAAGATACCTCGTTTTGTGATTGTCTCTTTTGACAGCTTCTCATCCAAGTAGCTTGCCAGATCACCGCGCAACCATTTGCGAAGCGGTGCGCCAAAACCCGTTTTGGGCCTGTAGATCACGGAATGAGGCAAAAAACGTTCCGCGACCTTTTTCAAAATGAATTTGCCGATTCTCCCACGTTGCTTATCGTTGCTGGGAACTTTGGCGGCAGCTTCGACAAGGTTGGAATCCAAAAAGGGGACCCTAACTTCAACTCCAGCCGCCATGCTTAGTTTGTCGGTATATGCAAAATTGTGGTCTCTAAGAAAATAATTGCGTTCCAAGAACAATGATAATTCGATGGGGTCAGAGATTTGTGTGAGGGCCATCTCGTCAAGAATAAATTGATTGGGGCGTTCAGACAATTTTTCTGGTTGCCGGAACAGTGCTTTAATGTCCTTTGGGTCAGACCAGAAATGATACGAAAGCATACGCTCTTTCGCTGGTAGGTCGGCGTATTGAAAGAGTTTTCTTATGCGCCTACTGAAACTGGACTTCACAGGTAACCTAGATGTCAGGTTCTTGATCATGCGTCTTACTTGGACTGGCATCCAAATCCAGTAGCGCTCAAAATGGACCGCCTGATGCCTGCGGTATCCTGTGAAAAGATCGTCTCCACCACTTCCAGAGAGCAAGACTTTATATTTTGATTTTTGAGCCAACTCAGAGATTAGGAGAACATTTATTGCAGCAGGGTCGGCATGAATATCGTCTAAATGATAAATAGTTTTTGATAGAAGCTCAACGATATTAGGCTCGATCTCCAGAACCCTTAAATCCACATCTAGGAACTCAGCAACTTTCTTGGCATAGGGCAAATCAGCTTCAAAGCCTTCATTAGCATCAAATTCGCTCTTGATAGTAAAAGTGGAAAACTTATGCTCGTTGTCTACGTTTTTTGCTAAGGCACAGATAACGCTTGAGTCGACGCCACCAGAAAGAAATGCGCCGACTGGCACATCCGAGACCATTTGTCTTTTTACTGCGGTTTCCAGGCGTTCTTGAATATTCTCTATTTGTGAATGGCTTTTTACTGGATCATATGTTGGCCACTCCCAATAAGAGTTTATTTCAAGTACGTCACAATTGGCTCTACTTAAAATATAGCAGCCAGCGGGCACCTTATTGATTTGTGCAAAAGCCGTTTCATTCCCGGGATTATACATAAACAACAGCGTTCGGTATAATGTGTCAAAGTTTACGTCTGCAATAAAGTCAGGATTTGCAAGCATGGATTTATACTCGCTCGCAAACATGAATTGGGTCTTATCCTTGTAATAATATAATGGTTTGACCCCAAATTTGTCGCGCGCAAGGAGTAGAGTTCCATCGGACTTGTCAAAAAGACAGAATGCGAACATGCCTTCGATTTCAGGCAGAATATCGATGCCAAAGTGTATAAGCGCTTGAAGAAGTACTTCGGTATCACCTTTTGAGCGGAAGTTAGCACCCACCGAAACAAGGCGTTCTTTGATTGACTGATAATTGTAGATTTCGCCGTTATAGACTAGGCAGTATCGGCCTGTTTCATCCCAAAAAGGTTGATTACTGCTAGACCCAGTATCAATAATACTTAGGCGCGCATGCCCCAAGGCAATTTCTTCACTTGACCAACAGGCTGAATGATCTGGCCCCCTGTGCGCCATCAATTTGACCATTTGGTCAATGCAGTCAACGACGGCAGTACCTCTCCCACCAACAATTCCACACATTATTTTAATTCCGTCATAATGGCTTGAAAGTCGCGCAAACGACGATCAAAACTGTGCTCTGTTCGCACTACTTCTAGTGTTTTATTACGCAGTTTTTGACGCGCAGTTGTCGTCAAACCGTAATTCTCTATTATTATCTCTGCTATACACTCTTCGCTGATTTCTCTGAGTACATAACCGCTATCTTTTACGACCTCTGGCTGAGCTGTCAGCCCAGATACGATTGCTGGCGTTCCATAGGTCATTGCTTCGAGAACCGAATTCCCAAAACCTTCATAGGTGCTTGGCTGAAAATATAGATCTGATGTCTGATACGTCTGAATTTTTGTTTCGTTGTCGGCATCAATTGAAAGAGTGACGTTTGGTGAAAGCTCTGCTTCAAGTATAAATCTCTGGAGTTCCCCTACTGCGTCTCCATTGCCTCCTATAATGGTTAAATGTGTATTCTTGCGAATGTCTTCTGGCAAACGTTTAATCGCCCTGAGTAGGACAATGATTGATTTCCGCATTAGCTGGTCTTTTGTAAACCAGCAAACAGTCATCAACCGTATTTTTTTTGGATTTTTCTCTAGGTGATTTGTATTTTCATTAAGCTCTGCAACGGTTTGCAGAGTTGAAGATTTTAACATAAGTGGATTTTTCACAAACTCATGTGATGTAATTTGCCGAAACTGGCTCATCGAAATGAATAAGTTAGCATTTGCCAAGCGCCAAGTGAGCCTGTTGGTCAGCCGATACAAGAAAGATTTACTGAAAAAGTCTTTTGCCCCGCTTTCGTCGTACATGTGAACGGCACCGGTCCCTATACATTTAACACCAAATATGCGTGAAAAAAGGACAACTAACAAAGATTTGTGCCACCACCAAAAATAGACTAAGTCCGGTTTTTTTGAAATCACAGCTTTGAGGAATTTCCAAAAGTTGATGGCGATGATGACTTCATCAAAAGTTGCCTCTAACATGCGTTGATCGACGCAGTAATACTCCCACCGCGACAAATATTTTTGTTGGACGGGCACATAAAAAACCACTGTTTTGAAATTATTGATTAGCATGTTTTTCTCTAGTTAAAATTGTGCCCGAGACCAAGAAAAATGCAAACATCGCGGAATAATATGGTTGATAAATGTTCGCATTCACACTCCAATCCACGGCAATAATTGCAATTATTAGCAAAGATTTCTTGTTGAAAACTCCAATCTTTTTCACCATCTTGTATATGCAATAAACAATGAGAACAAAAAAGACTATAGAAATTGGTAGCCCGTGTGTGGTGACCGTATGAAGAAAAAAATTGTGACTGTAGTTGTTTAGCCCGTTGCCGAACAAAACTATGCTCGTTTCGTTAAGATAGTCTAAAGACGTTTGCCACGCATTAGATCTCTGGTCAGATCCCGCTGCTATTTGTGTAAGCCTCACAAGATTGGGCATTTTGCTCAAAATGCTATTACCAAATTCTGCAGATAATACACCTGCAGCTACTATTGCTAGTATAGAAAAAATAAAAACACGCCGTTCGAAGAGAAAAAGAAAGATAAGAAATAATCCGAACCCGACCCTTCTCATCAGAACAAGTTCAATTAACATTACGAGTATGATCATGCCGAGTTTTAGTATCGGCCGATGTTCGAATGATCTGTCTACGCTCACTAGAATTAAGGTTAGAACAACGGGATATGTCAGGTGGGACTGGTAAATAACAAAACCAAAAATGTTTGTTGATGAACCTAAAGGGTTTCCGATCATGTAAGCGTCAGCTATGCTAATTACATGAATGAAGATAAATGCTGAACCAATTACAGCAATATAGAGATCAAGTGTCTTGATAGTTTCAGGACTTAATCCGCTTAGTATTTTGTATGCATAAATGAAGTAACCTAGTTGGACTGTTGTCTGCAGCCGCTCTCCAGAATCCAAGAGTGCAACGGCGCAGTAAATTAAATAAACCAATAGAAAAAGGAGTTCGGTGCGGCTTTTTAAAAATCGCTTCGGTAATAGTAAAAATAGCAAAGCACTCGCGTGAACTGGTATGCCGGATGCTTTGTAATAGCTGTCCGGAAGCGTAACGGAAGCACCATTCAGCATAATGAATAGTGGCAACGCTAGTGCCGCAGCCAAAACAATTAGCCTCCAGTTTGCGACTTCAGCTGGCGAATTCATTAATCGCTTCTTTTATTTTTGATACCTTTTCTGAGGTCAATGTGTAGTGACATGGAAGGTTGAGGTACTGACTGAACATATTCTCCCATCCGTCTGGCAAGCTCCAAACGCTTTGATCTACAGGCGGCAAATCAAACCACGTCCCACATTCTACATTGTGCTCTGCTAGCTTCGCAATAAGACCGTTTCTATTGTTTTCGCATATAAAAGTAATACGTGGCGTAGAGCAAGTATCGTCGACGCTGCTGATCACTTGAAAACCATTTTCTTTTAGGTGTTTTTTTAAGTCGTCATGAATTGCATTCGAGAGTACTAGTTTTTCTTCTGCACCAACTAGCGTTTTCTGCAATAAGCGAGTAGTGTACTTCCCTGGCAGAGAATGTGATCTGCTGTACGCCATAGAAGACCTTGAGGAGCGTCTTTTTAATCTCAGAGCGCTTGCCAAAATCCAAAACAAAAACTTAACTCTAGAGCCATTCTTAATGTTAGCAGCATTCAAATATAAAACAAAATTCCTATGTAAATCAGAGATCGCATCTACTTTCCTCAATGTGCCGTAATATTTTGAAAACTCTTTACTTTGAGCGTAAGGTAGCGCAAGTATTCCCCCCCAACCAACAGTAAGAGACTTTGAAGCTTCAAATGAAAAAAGTGTGGGGTACTTTACTGTGGCGTCTGCTGTAAAATCATTCGGACCGTAAGACAGTGCCTTGTCGCGAACGATTATTGATCCCTGCGCTACATATTTTTTGAGAATTTCATCGTTGAGCGATCGACGGCCGAAAGTAACTTGCTCAATTATTACTTTCGGAGGATTTGTTGTCTCAGGAATTCGGCCGTTCTCTAGCTGTTTGTCACAACTGTAGAAAACGATGTCGCAGCCAAGATCCAGAATTGCGTCAGTTACCGCGTCACAAGTGAATAATAGGACTGCTACCTTGTCTCCCTTGCCTATGCCGTGAGACTTTAAAAAGTGGAACAGACCATTTCTGGCTGAGTCGAACTCGAAGTACGGTGAATTTACATAGGATGCCGCACCAACATTAAATAAGTTTCTGAGGACATCTTTAGCTTCAACGCCATTCCACAAAAGGGCAACACCGCCGCCCCATCTGCTTGGCGTACGCTTAATCATTTGGGGCCAAAATTGTCAGTTATTGCTTCAATTACTCGTGTTTGCTGATCTTCTGTAAGACCGGGATAGCTAGGCAGACAAAGTAAGCGATCGATAAGTTCTTGTGTCCTTGGAAGCATTGGTTCGTTTTTATACATCGGCATCTGATCGACTGGCGAAAAACCAGGTCGGACATCAATATTATTGCGTTTTAATGCTTTATAAACTGTTTGAGTGCGTTCAATTGAGTCCAATTTGATTGTAGTAATCCAATTGGAGCACTGTTGCGTATTAGAAATTTGAAACTCAGCTAAGTCTATAAGATCACGTCTGTATCGATCTGCAATTTTGCGTTTTAAGTCTAAAATTTTTCGTACTTCGTCAAGCTGCGCAACGCCAATGGCAGCCTGAATATTTGTCATTCGATAGTTGTAGCCAACGATATCGTGATCATATCCACCGCGTTGAACTAAGCCTTGGTTCTTCAATCGGCTCACTCTTGCGATAATGTCTGGATCGCGCGAACTAACAGCACCACCCTCACCAGTTGTGATTGTCTTGTTTCCAAAAAAACTAAATGTACTAACATCGGCTGTTGTACCAATGTGCTTGCCGCCTTGAAAACTACCCAAAGCTTCAGCGCAGTCTTCAATCAAAAACAAGTTGTTGCGATCCGCCAAGTCGCGAAACGTCGTCATATCGCAGGGCACTCCGTAAGTATGCACGCATATGATTGCCTTTGTCTTTGGAGAGATCTTTTTTTCGGCGTCTATAGGAGAAATATTCCAGGTCAATGGATCGATATCAACAAAGCGCGGTATGGCATGAACATATGATATCGCATTGACCGCTGCTACGTAGGCGAAAGACGGCACTAGTATTTCATCACCTTTTTTTAGGCCAAGCGCGAGCAAGGCTAAGTGCAAAGCAGAGGTGCCATTGCTACAAGTTGTTAGGGCTAAGGTGTCTGTATATTCACATAGATTGGTTTCAAATGTATCAACAAATCTACCAAGCGATGAAATCCAGTTTTCCCTTATACAAGCAATGACATTTGCTTCTTGAGTTGCGGCAATCCAAGGCTCATATATTGGTATCATCATGTTAAACTTTTTTCACAAAAAAGGATTGTCCAAATGTTGAATAGGCCTTCCAAGGTATGATACCAAAATCGGTGTTAGTCTCCAAAAATTCATTTAAAGCTCGCAACTCTCCAGCCGGTTTATCGGGGTTATAACAGTAATAGTCATCGAATAATATTACTGAGCCGCTTACCAATAATTCACGCGTAAAAGATAGAACTTCCACAGTAGAAGAGTATAAATCAACATCAACGTGTAAGACACCAATTTTTGGAAGGCGTTGACATAATTCAGGTGTCAGTGACTTCTCATAAAATCCCCTTATTACTTGTTCAGGTCCGAGCACTTGCCCAGTAGATTGTTTAATAATATTTTTAAATTTCCCTTCAGATGTATGGAATGTGCCCTTTTTAAAATAGCCATCCATATCATCCGTTTCGGGCAAACCTTGAAAAGAATCAAACGCAAATGGCTTGAAGTTCTTCATTTTTAGGAACTTTGAGGCGTTTATGGCTGCACTAAAAGTCCGACCAGAGTGACATCCAAATTCGTAATATGTTTGTGGCAAAACATTACCAACGTCCCCGGCTACTCTCAAATAATTTATTGCTTCAAGAATATGCGTGAATTTAGCTGACTCATCCGAAAATGTGTAATTCCGATACGATGATAAAAGTTTTCTATTAACGGTATTGTAGTAGACATTCTTCAATATATTTTTCAGTTGTGACAACTTCGTCTCCTTTGAGTTGGCTTATATTAAAAGTGACCCAATTGCTCTCTCGTTAAAAATATTACTTCTTGTACGATTTTTAACACACTGTTCTGGTTTAGCCGAAAGCAAATTACCTATCAACAGCTATAATAGATAACCTAAGGAGGCTACAGGGCTTAAATTAGATTATAGTTAACTTAACCGTACTAAAGATGAAGGGCGATCCGCCACCAGTCAACTCAATGGCTGCCAACAAGTAGATAATAGTAAACAATGCTATGCAATAGAGCGTTATCAATCAAAAACCGCCTGTGCTCATCATTTAAGGAGTTGATGTGTTGCAAAAGGATCAACAGGTTTGGTTGCGTTCGTTCACCAACGATTGGCAACATGTGCGACAGATGCATTTGTATTGAAGTAACGGGGTTCATTGCTCTGGAGAAAGCCTAGTTAATCCAGACAATGCTGCACGAGTAAAATCTATCATTGGACGTGACATTGATAGAGCAGTAGGCGCAACTGGAAGTCAGTTCACCAGATGCTTGGTCTAGTTTACGCACTGTTGAAAATCTCTGTGAAAAGCTAACAGTGGATACACAAATAGCGCGATTAACTCGCACGTCACTTAAACTGGCTTGTTCAGAGTGTGGATTGTAAACCCACTATTTTGATAGCGTAGCTTTGAATCAAACAACTTAGTTTCAATAGGCAGTCACGAAGGCTTCCCGATTTTCTTTGTATATTAGTGTAAAACCCCGCTCAAATAGCTGCAAGCACTAGCTTGAGCATCTAAACCATCATCTATTTTAGCACACAAAGAAAAAATCCACCGAAGCAGGGCTAATTTTTTACTGATGGGTAGGGCTATGAATTAATCATGTTTGACGGTGGGACTACTGCAACACAAACGACCGCACTGTATATTAGTTTCTAAACGCCAGTCCCTGGGACCATTATACCCATGAAGCAAAGGCCAGTAATGCACTAAAATTCAACATGGGCCAATCATTATTTTAAAAAAAATTTTACGATCAAGTCATAATCATGTTTGCGCGGAATAAACGATCCAATTTCTATTTTATATTTTCTTTTTATGGTACAGAATACTGTTATCGAGTACACTATGTTTGATATAAAAATTGAAATTGCGATGGAAAAGGGAGACAGGCTTGCGTAAAATATCATCAGACTTACAGCCATAGCTAAAAATGAACTAATAGCTACTAATATCCTTAGACCAAAATCGCCTCGACCGTTAATAAGCTGTTCCAATAACAGTCCAGGGACAATAAAGAATGCCGAGGGAATTAATATTTTAAGGTAGTTTGCAACTTGTATATATTCACGTCCATAAACTGTCACGACTAAAGGCTCTATTATAAGGTATAAAACGAAAAAAAATACTCCATTAAGTATAAATGAAATGCGAACTACCTTCTGCACCAACTCTACCTGGCCTACATGATCTAGACTTGCTAATCTAGGATACAGAACAGTTCCAATTGCCGTACTAAATCGAATTACCAAACTTATAATTAACTGTGATTGCCCCAAGTAAGCTAAATGGCTGACTGGAAATAAACCAATTATAAAAAGCCTAGGCAATAGTTCTTGTATTGTTTTGATCAAAGCACTCGCGTATAATTTTAAACCTGGCTTAAGGATCCTTGGGATTAGAGCAAGTGTATTTCTATTAAAAAAATTGTAGCTATGGCTTGTACATTTTCGGAAATAAAGAAAACCAATTACTGACGCTATTAACCATGAGATGTTAAAAGAAAATATTGGGACCCAAATCGAACCAGATAAAATAGTACTAAAAATAAAAACGGATATAAAATTCACAATCGATTGAGTTAAGATCGTTAGATTATATATGCGGTAGTTTTCTAAACCTATTGCTAAATAAAAATAGCAGGTTGCAAAAAGAGAAAATGAAAAAGTAAGCAGGACCGAGTAAAAAAGCAGCCCGAATTTTACATGGAGTCCTTCAAAAAAGTATCCATAAATCTGGTCGGCCAGAACAAATGTTATTAGGCATGCAATTAAAGATGTAATAAAGGTTATCAATAAAAGACAACGTTCTAAATCTGCAAAAGAAATTTGTTTTGACGCCAAAAAATATACAGAGGATGTTTCCGATTTTGTTCTAAGTAATGAGTCTAACAAAGAAAAAATAGTGAGATAGATGAACCATATTCCAAGTGTTTCGGGGCCTAAATTACGAGCGAGTATTACAGTGGTAAGTAAGTTAAAAGCGGTGGCTGCCCCATCGCGCAGCATAATATTTCCAGTATGCTTAATAATGTCTAACATTTCATACCAACTTTGAAATCTCTACGTTTTCGAGCTTTACCAATTTTCTGGGATCAATTTTTTTTCGTCACCTAGTATAAGATCACAGAGGTAATCAAGCTTTTCTGAATTACCTGCTTTTAGGTCTTCAGAAGAGCGGATGTTTAATGGATGGTAGATATTATTTCCACGTGAGCTTGAGCTCAATTCCCAAGGAAAAGCAACAGCTCTCATAAAGAAAAAATACAAAAACACCTCAAGTAACTCCTCGTCAAATCTTATTTTTCCGGCACTTAATAAAGTCTTTTTATATTCAGACAATGTGGATGGTTCATGCACGAAGCCTAAACTATTATATGAAGCAATCGCACATGAAATCACTGGAATGCCAGCCTTTAAAAGCTCCAGACCTAATGTGCCCTGAAATAAAACAGCCACATCAATAAATGGAAAAAGAGAGTAAGGTCTTATTTTACGGGCAGGATCAATAATGGTGACATTTTCAATACCTTTTGGATAATGTTGTTCGATTATATTTTTAACCGTTTTCCTTGATTTTACCGTACTATATTTTTCTGCAGGATGCGTTTTGATATACAAATGCAAGTTTTTCTCTCCTTTCACCATCTCAATTGTTGCAAGCACCCAACTTATCACGTCATCAAACAAGATTGTCTTGTCAGAAAGGCCTGTATCCCAGTACAAGTTCGAAAATAAAAATATATTACGTTTTTTGGTATCTATTTTTAAATCCTTAATTTCACTTTTTTCATCGGATATATTGAAGAACCCATCTTTCTTAAACAACCAATCCTCACCGGAGAATCTCTTCCTGAAATACAATTCAAGTTGTGACTTTTCCTGCTCGGTCAAAGCACTGTAGTCACGAGATTTGTAATATTGATTGAACCTGTCACGACTTAAAATAATATCATTAAAGTTGTAGGCTATGGCTTTATGGTTAAATCCAAGGGCCGAAACCATCTTGATTCGATCTCTAAAGTGCTCGTAAATTGGACTCCAAATTGAATAGGCTGACATGTTACAGAGCACTGCATCAGGTTTCCAGTCTTGATCAATATTTTGAGATGACAATGCATTTTTTATTGCCGTTTCGATATGCCGACCTCTGATTTTCCAGTATTCTGCAGAATTGGCAGCATCGCCACCGTAAAAATAACGTGTGATTGAGTCATCTACGCACCGAGTTAAATCAAAATTCTTATAAAGAATTTTTTTTGAAGGATCCTTTGAGTACTCCTGTGCCAATTTGTTTATCGATTTTTGTTCGGTTACATTTATGACATCTGTATACGAGATCATATCTAACCCAAATTTATCAAATATATTTGCTTTGTTAAATTTACATTCCCAGCATGGGTCTTTTAAATGCTTATTACTTGAGGACTTTATTTCGCATCCAGGTAAACTCTGATCACAGATAAGGACCTTAATTTCAGCACCACGCAGCTGAAGCGCTTTAGCAATGGTAAGTACCTGTATAAATTGGTAATGTTGCAACTCTACCATCGCGACTAGTATTCGATGCTTTTTCAAATTTTGAGAGTGGAGTGGTTTTTCGTGAATTGTTAACTGCCGACGTAACAGTGGCCCTGTCCATACCTTGACTAAAATTAAGTGTACTGCTCTTTTAATGAAAACATGCCGTTTAACGAATTTAATGAATGATTTAGTGAATAGCATCGAGATCTAAATCTTTCTTATCAAGTATAGTACCAGTCCGTTCTTTCCAAACACCCGTGATTCGAGCATGCAAAAGTAAAAACAACATTATTCGAAATTTAATAAAAAATATTGGAAAAAAGCAGCATGAATTTTTTCTCTCATCGTTCCTTTTATCACAATTGTCAATATCCTAATTGGGTTCAAATATCTGAGCTCACGCTTCATAAGGAGCAATAAAAGAAACATCGAAGTGCAAAGAGAAAGATTTATTATTTGATTAACCTCATAGCCACGCTTTGATAAAATATCATGTAATAGATTATTTATAATATATAAATCTTTTCGAGATCGTTCTTTTCAACTTCTTCAGGTTTTAGGATACCAGACACATTAGTCATTCCGTAGTTCAGATCAAATTGTGTTGTATGAAGAATGCTTTCCTTCAGGTTACTCCAGTACTAACTTTATTGAATTTGTGACATGTTCCTGTTGGTCATCTGTTAGTTCTGGAAAAAGAGGTATAGTAAAGCAACGGGAGTAATATAATTCAGCATTTGGATAATTTTTTATATTAAAGCCAAGGTTGCGATAATACGGTTGCATTACTATTGGCATGTAGTGAACATTTACTCCAACACCTAAATCCTGAAGTTTAGTAAGAACTTCTTTACGAGAAACACCTACTTCTTTGAGATCTAATTGTAAAATATGCAGATGCATGGAAGAAGTGGTTCCCTCACATATTTCTTGGTGAAATAAGGGTAATGCGCTCAGTAATTCTTTGTAACGAATGTGAATGGAGTTTCTTTTAGAAACAACTTCCTGCAAGCGGTTCAACTGGGATACACCTAGCGCTGCTTGGATATCTGTCAGTCTGTAATTATATCCAAGTTCAATTTGCTCATAGTACCATGGCCCATGCGTATCGTTAGTAAAAAGATCTGGATCACGAGTTATCCCATGAGATCTACGGAGTGCGACCGTTTTGGCGATTTTTTCATTATTTGTCGTAAGAATCCCACCTTCTCCAGTAGTAATTATCTTCACCGGATGAAGGCTAAAAACTGCGATGTCTGAATATCGACAATCACCAATTTTTGTGTTGTTATATCTAGCTCCAATCGCGTGTGACGCATCTTCTATGATCTTAAAACCGTAAACTAATGATAATTGGTGTATAGCTTCCATATCTGCAGGCGTCCCACACATATGTACAACAACCAACACTTTAGGTAGCGTCCCCAACTTGTCTGCAATAGTGAGTTTCTGTCTAAGTGAGCTGATGCATATATTGATTGTATCAACATTAATATCCACAAAATCCACTTCAGCACCACAATAAAGCGCACAATTTGACGACGCCACAAATGAAATAGGAGAAGTCCAAAGAATATCCCCCACGCTCAAACCTAGCGCAACACATGCCAAATGTAGTGCACTAGTCGCACTATTTACTGCAAAAGCATGCTTTACCCCAACGTTTTGTGCAAATTTCGTCTCAAATTCTGGTAATTTTGGTCCCTGTGTTAGATAATCACTTTTTAAAACAGCTACTACTGCTTTAATGTCCTCCTCAGTGACATTCTGTTTACCATAAGGAATCATCAAATCGAACCTATCAGTTCTTTATTTTTCTCAATCCATTTCATTAGTTCATAATTAGTCATCCAATCTGTATTTGTTTCTGAATTGTAGACAAAATCTTTTTTAACAGGCTTACCCATCGCTATATACTCTGGCTGTGTATAGTAATCATTCACTTGGGGTAATATTCGATAATGGTCGCCATATTCAAATGTGAACGGTGCATCATCGGTACCAATCATTTGCTCATGTAATTTCTCACCAGGTCTGACCCCAATAATTTTTATTTTTGCTTCAGGATTTATAGCTTTAGCAATCTCCATAATGTTCATGGATGGTATCTTCTTTACAAAAATCTCCCCACCATTCATTTCCCGAAACGCCGTCAATACAAGCTCTACACCTTCTTCCAAAGTAATCATGAATCGCGTCATTGACTTATCTGTAATAGGAAGTAGTCCTGTATGTTTAATAGATTCAAAGAATGGTATTACGGATCCACGTGATCCCATCACATTACCATATCTTACAACTGAAAATTTAGTACCATATGGCGAATAAACATTTGCTGATACAAACAATTTGTCACTAGCTAACTTTGTAGCTCCATAAAGATTGATTGGACTACTTGCTTTGTCAGTTGACAAAGCAACTACGCCTTTCACTTTTTTGTCAATCGCAGCATCAATAACATTCATCGCACCGATCACATTTGTTTTTACGCATTCAAATGGATTATACTCTGCAGTTGGAACAATTTTAGTAGCAGCGGCATGAACAACATAGTCTACATTATCCATTGCGCGATATAGTCTATCACGATCTCTAACATCACCAATGAAAAACCGTAATCGGCTTTCACTCGTGAACTTTTTTGCCATTTCCCATTGTTTCATTTCGTCCCTAGAAAACACGATCACGCGCTTAGGCGAGAACTTTTTAAAAATCTGTGGAATAAAACAATTGCCAAACGACCCAGTTCCACCGGTAATTAATATTGTCGAATCATTTATCATTGGTTCTTACTTTCAAGGTATTTTTCTGGTGTGCTAAACTCATATCGCTGTCAAGCATTTCTTTAATTAATTCGTCGGTTTCTAACAATAACTCTGCCAATTATAAACCATTCTGTCGAGTAAAGCCTGTTATAAATGCTTTTTCATAATAGGTCTCAAAATAATACGACTAGTATGTTAGTACATCCAATAATTTAAACACACGGACATTTAGTAAACCAGGTTATGTGACAAAATAATCAATAACCGCTTTTCCAATAAATTTAACATGTTGTCTTGCGCCACCGCATTCTAAAGATTTGGACTCAAAGTCCATAAATCCATATCCGTTAGTGTCGTGATGCCCATTTTTGACCGCAACGAATACAAAAGACGCTTGCAAACTAATAAGTTGGTTGTTTACTTTAAGGATATCTTTTTTACTTAACTGATTATTATAAGTTAATGTTACAAATACACTCCCATCTCTGACGTCCACATCGTTGAAGAGCCGTATACCAGAGTGCTCAATAGAACGCAGTAAAGCGACACCATGCTTTTCTGATTTTAGGTCAGAAAAAGTTAGCTTGAAATCACGCGTCATACGAGGTTCGACCTTAAAGTTTTTCAACCCGATATTCTTTAAAAACTCATCGTGTGAACGAAGCCTATAATAGATTTGTTGTTCATCAACTGCTATTTGACGCAAAGCAGTTGCAATGATTTTATGACCATCAACATCCGCCAATATTTGACCAATAATTCTATCATAAACTCTAATTGCATCTAAAATTGGATCGTCTTCTTTTTCAACATATTCGGAAGGGTTCGATAGCGAACCATTATAGTGCGTCGATGCTAAAAAATAATGGTGTTGAACATGCGCAAAACCATTTAAAAATAATGTCGAAAAGTCACTATTACGTTTCCTGGTAAACTTTATAAATACGTCAGATAAAAACAAATCTAAAAATAGCGCTTTATTCCACCTTTTTCTTCGGTTGAAAAAAAGCTTGATGTAGGTCGGCCAATTTCTTAGCTTTGAGAAATACAAAAATGCCCCCAGTAGGTACATTAAAGTTATGGGCTGTATTTTTCCTTCCGCATTATCGTTCACGGCTTGCCGCAATGCCTGATGAATTCCTCTACTCATAGTTGAACCATCTGAAGAAGTGTTAGTCCATGGGTCAGGAATAAAAAAAGCTGGGCGTTTAAGTCTGTTTTCAGCATTCATTGGGCTAACACATCCAACTTTCAAACCTAAGTTTTCTAATTTCTCAAATATTTGTTCCCCACTAAATTCAACAATATCACCTAAGCGAAATACTTGATGCTCTTCAAAACCTTTCCCCGTATGAACAGATACCCAATGCACCCAAGGTTCAATATGGTCATATTCACTTTCGCCAAATGTCTTAAATGCCATCAGTTCAAATAAACGATTAAACCCAGAAAATACGTTTGGATCTTGATCAATATATTTCTGCACTAAGTCAAAGTTGATTTCGTTCAACTCAATTAAACTAAGCTTTTTCATCACAATCCTCCAATCCCAAAAAAACTATTCATCGTCGCTTCTTTTATGCCCGCTTCTAAACTAAATTATATTTCATATGATATTTAAATAGCTTTTCTTATCCAGTTCATCATCTTAGTATTTCAAAAATGAGGTTTTAGTTGCAAGAACACTATCAGGCCTTTGTCTCTATGAGGTCCCAGCGCATAGCTTGGCCTTGTGCTATATCTTGCAACGCCACCGAACCTAAAACCACATCAAGATGCTTTGGTGCCAAACCATACCCAGGACGAATAGAGCGGACATTTCGCGTGGTGATGACCGCCCCTGCGGGGATATCCTGAACTGCGTAGAGCGATCTGCGGAAGACGCTATTCGCGCGCTCGCTTGATTTAAGCCCATAATCCACAGCACCAATAGATTCCCATGCAGTAAGGGCATCACGACATAGGGCTGTAAATTCAGGCGGTTCGAGTGAGAAACTATCATCAGGCCCTCCACCATTGCGATCAAGGGTGAAGTGCTTTTCGATTATCGAAGCGCCTAGTGCAACCGAAGCCGTTGCAGTTGTGTTGTCAATCGTGTGGTCGGATAGGCCAACTGGTACGCCAAACCGCCGCGCTAAATCCACCATCGTCGCCAGGTTGTAATCGGCTACAGGCGCGGGATAACCCGAGACACAATGCAACAGCGCCAATTCCTCACATCCACCTTCGCGGGCAGCTTGCACAGCATCCATAATCTCGTTGAAATTTGCCATGCCAGTTGAGATGATCATTGGTTTACGCTTAGATGCAACATACCGGATAAGCGGCAAATCTACAGCCTCAAAGGAGGCAATCTTATAAGCTGGTGTCCCTAGTTCATCCAGTAAATCAACCGCCGTGTTATCGAAGGGCGAGGAAAAAATTGTAATCCCCAGCTTCCGTGCATGAGCAAACAGGGCCTCGTGCCATTCCCAGGGGGTGTGGGCCCATTCGTAAAGATCGTACAGCGTATAGCCGTCCCACAGCCCGCCAATGATCTGGAACTCTGGGGCATCGCTCTTGATTGTGATGGTGTCGGGTCGGTAAGTTTGTAGCTTGACAGCATCGGCGCCCACCGCCTTGGCAGCATCAATTATTTTGATGGCCTGATCGAGGCTTCCGTTGTGATTTGCCGACAGTTCAGCAATCAAATAGGGAGGATGGTCGGGCCCAATGGGGCGATTGTCAATTTTCATTCGTTACCTCGTCGGGAAAGTACGCTGGATTAAGACACGCAACGCAAATTCTGTCCATAGGTGCACCATTAACCCAATAATACCCCTTCATTTTGCCTTCGATGTACCAACCTGCGCGTGTGTAAGCTTTTATAGAAGCGACATTGGTTTCATACATCCCACCGTGAAGCCTCCGGATATCCAAGTTTTGAAACGCAATCTCGTTGGCATGAGAAATGATCAGTGCCGCCAAACCCCTGCCAAGATATTCCCGGGTTCCAATCATACAAACCAAATCGGATGTTTTGTTTCTGTAGTCGACCGGACCAATTTTTACGGTTCCAATTCGGTCGCCAGATTTTGTGAGTACTAGAAAAAAGTGCTCGTTTCGATGTATGCTTTCCCCCAACATTTTCTGCAAGTCTTCTCTAACAAAACTTCTGCGGCTTCCAGTAAAGAAGTTCAAATGCCCATCGTCGTTCTGGTACCATGAAACAAATTCATCATCGACGTCGTCGAGGCTCAATTCTCGAATATTGATATCCATTTTTTTCTCCAATAAGGTCTAATCACGCGGCTCAGAGTATTTGATTGCATTCCGCACTCGTATTGCACCGTCGCCATCACAGATTAGCGAAGACGCGGCCGAAAACTCATCGTAGTGTTTTCTGCAAAAAAGCTGAGATAAACTCTGGCGAAGTTTTTCATAGAAAAGTTCTTCGGTATGCGATCCAAGAGTCAACGCGGCCCCACTCTTCTCAATTGCGGAAGCAGAATGCGTCTGGTTCTCCGCAATTACAATCACGATACTCGGCAAGCCCATACAGCAGCGTTCCCAGGTCGTCCCCCCCCCGGCACCGATTGCCACGTCGGTCTCAGCCATCAATCCGGCCATGTCTGCTACGTCAACAGCAACTTCGGTCGGCCAAGGCATCTGGGCTGCAAGGCTCTGGACGCGCGCCAGCGCGGGGGCGTTGTTGCCCATAACAACCGTCAGGTGTGCATCGTCAGGCAGTTCCGCGCCCCGCAGGGCATCCAGCACGCACGACGTCGCATCAATCGCATCGGTTCCACCCATCGTGATGAGAATATGCCGTAGCGGGCGGCCCAGACGTTCGGCCAGTGACGCGGCGCGACCGGCGGCAAATTCGGGGCGCAGCAGGGCATAACGTGGGCCAATCAGACGCTTGCACCGCTCGGGCACCAACCCGTCGTAGTCGCCGGCCTCGCGCCCGAGGTTTTGGTCCAGCAAAAGGTCAGCCTCGTGCGGGCGATCCGCTAGATCATCAATCACCATAATCCGTGTCCCCAGCTCGGCAACGGCGCGTTGCCAGCGGGCATCGAACGCATAGTGGTCGACCACCAACCAGTCAGCGTCGGCCCCCATGGCGGCGCGGGTTTCTTCGGCGTCTTGCTGCCAGGACACACCGGCCCAAGGGGCATGAACGGGCGGCGCAGTGCCCCCTTGGCCGACAGGCGGGTCCAGCAGCATGACGTCGAAACCACGTGCCTCGATCTGGTCAGCCAGATGGCCCGGATGGTTGCGGATCACGAATGCACAGGACGCACCCGCGTCGCGCAACACCTCGGCCAACGTGAGGCAACGCATGACATGGCCCGTGCCGATCATGACAGAGGCATCGGCTCGGAAAATCACGCGCATGGCGAACTCTTCCTGTCTGCGGCGATCTGCGCCAGGGCTTCGGCCATTTCGAGGTCGTGCATATCATCGATGTCGATCGCGACCTGCCATGGCATGGGGCATAGTACATGTCCTGGTCCGTAAAAGGTTTCGTGCGCGCGCAGGCCTTGCGTGGACGCGGTCCAGATCGCCCCGGTCGGGCAAAAAAGCCTGTCCAGATCCTGCGAACGCGCGGAACGCGCCTCTGAGAACAACCAGTCGGGCTGGCCGTCGCCCTGCATCCGGGCCGCCCACCAAGGATTCATCCAGCCAAATTCAAATGCACTGATTTGAAACTGGTGCGCGCCATTCTTAAAATTGGTCCAAGCGGCTTGGATTTCAGTTGCGCCGCGCAGCGGGCAGTTGGGCATCAATTGTGTAACCGTCTCAAAGGCATGACCGTAATGGCTCTCAGCCTGCGTCAGGGCACTCAGAACCGCTGGACTAACTGGGCTTTGGTCGTCGGCATGGATCGTGCGAAGGAAGGGTACCTCGGCCCCTTCGGCACGCGCCACTGCTGCGATTTCTTCATCGTCGGTTGAAACGATCACCCGGTCAAAAACGCCGCTGTCGAGCGCCGCCGAAATCGTCCAACCAATCATCGGCCGATTACGGAACGGCACGATGTTCTTGCGCGGTATTCGTTTTGACCCACCACGCGCGGGAATGATTGCTATATGGCTCACCAGATGCTCCATCCACCATCGGCCACAAGAACATGACCCGTCATTGCCGCACTGGCGGCATCATCAAGAAGGAAGGCAACTGGCCCACCTGCATCTGCCTCTGTCAGCATCCGGCCTAATGGTGCCATTCGGCCATAGCGCTCCTGAAAATCAGTATTCGTTCGACCGGCAAATCCGCCGAATGCCACACAGTTGACGCGGACGCCCGGCGCCAAGCGCACGGCGAGTTCCCGCGTCATATGGTGCAGTGCTGCCTTTGCAACACCATATTGCACCGGACTTCTCGACAGATCACCCTCATATAGTGCTGGGTTGGGGCCCACTTCGCCATATTGCGATCCGATGGTCACGACACCGCGCAAGTCATGCGCGGCATGCCGCGCAAAGGCCATCAGCATCCGATAGGGCGCGACGACATCAAGTGCCAACTCGTTCAAAAAAGGCTCTGCCTCCGCAAGCCCATCCTTTCCCAACGCCAAAGTGTCGAGCGATCGCGCATTGCTGACAACGTGGGTCACAACAATCCCTCGCTCCACTAACCGATCGGAAATGCTCTCGTAGCTCTGCGCCGACAGCAAATCTAACTCAACCACATCAACGCGGCCGCCGAACTCCCGCAAGCTTTCGGCCAGGGGGCCGCATCGGTCTGGGTCACGTGAGGTCAGCACCAATGCCCAGTCCTTCTCGGCCAAGTGTTTGGCGAACGCCTGGCCAAGTTTTCCAGTAGCGCCAGTAATAAGAACCGTTTTTGTCACTCTATCCCCATTTCAATGATCTGTACCGCTCGGCGGTTGAAGTCCTTTGATGTTCGTGAATGCCCCTCGCGAACACCCGCAACGAATTCGGCCAATGCGGCCTTGAATGCCCCGAAGCTGTCGGAGAAGCGCAGAGTGACCTCATCTCGGGAACCTACCACCCGTAACTCAAGTGGGGAAGGGACCTGCGCGCCCGTTGCCATGAGGTGCACATCTGGGCCATCTTTATACCGAAGCCCCAGAATCCGTCCGTCTGGACCAACCTGTCCGGCAAAAAGGCGTTCTGGGCGCGCCTCGTGGCCCAGCATCATAAGCAGCGGGTCAATGAGATGCATGGCGTAGGTTGACCAATACTTCGGGGTCATCGCCTGAACCAAGCGGATCTCGCCGATTTTCTCGGCTGTGCTTGCGTCAAGTCGCAACTCTTGTGCAAATCTCAGCGCCGAGCAACTGAAAATCTGTCCGGGCCGGGTCTCCAGCGCATGCAATAGATCAAAATCTGTCTCAGACAGCGCTAGCGGCTTGTCGATATAAACCGGCAGCCCTGCTTTTAGAAAAGGCGCAGCAAGCTGGAAATGGTTTTTAGCATCGTCGCGAGCAAGAAGCAGTCCATCGATTTTGCCGATCATCTCTTCTGGGCTGGCAACGACATGATCAATAAGGGCTGCGCGTGCGATGTGAACGGCATCATCCCGATCCTGCGTCCAGACATGCGTGACCTGCACATCAGGGAGACGGTCATCGGGCCATCGGCGCTGTGCCAGATACTCTGGAATAGCTGGAAAGCCACAATTGGCCATTTCTCGCGAGTCGTAGCCGTTGCAAATCGCCGACCACGAATAGGGATGTCCGTTTCCCGGTGACATACCCAAAACACCCAACCGCAATGTCATAGTTCATCCTTCCATCGGCGTGGGTCGATCAGATCCAAATCGTATGAGGCCATATCTTCGGCCTCGATAACTACATTTCGCCCTGCGCCAAAAGCGGCGACGATCCCAGCAAGCTGATCAGGATGCTCGAGCCCCACCACACATTTCGCGACAGCTGGTTGCTGCGCGGCGAACCCAAGACAAAAAGCTACCGGATCGAGCCCACTGTCACGGATACGCTCGTCAAAGCGGATCAACAGGCCGTTCCAACGCGCAAAACGGGCCGGACGCGCATGCGGTGGCATCAGAAGAAGACCCTGCAAAAATACCGAGCGGACATGAAGTTCGGCGGACAGATCAGAGCCTACTATACGTTGATCCAGTACGTTGAACGGCGCCTGAACAATTTGGGTCGCTGCCGGTTCGAGCCCGTCGAGATCAGATGGCGTGTAGACAGAAACTCCGATGGATTGGACACGGTTCTCCGCCTGCAGTCTCTCCAAGGCCCCAAGGACCCGCCGACCACGTTCGCCGACCATGTCACGATGATCGTGGGCCAGCACGGCAAAGAGGCAGTCGGTTTTCAAGCGATCTAATGAGCGTAAAACTGACTCGTACACAGATTCATCGAGCCGGTCATCGGGAAGTTCAAAAAACGATGGTACCTTGGTGATAACTTCCCAGCGGGATATCCCGGCGCGCCCCAGTGCATTCTCACTTTCACCGTAGGCTGCGGCTGTGTCCAAAATCCGAATGCCCGATATATAGGCTTGATCTAAGATCTCTGCCACGCGGCTTTCGTCAGGTGTCCCGGTCCGGTTGGCGACCCCGTATTCCATTCCTAACTGAGCCGTGCCCAGAACCAGCATTTCTACACCTTCGTGATACATCACATTTGCCCGGCGTCAGGTGCTGTGGAGAAGCCTGCGCAGCAAGAAACAACGATGCATGAGAATATCACTTTTATACTTCCACTCTTAAGAGTTAATCTTATACACCTCTCACTCCAAAACCCGAACGTTGTGATGTGAGATGATACGGAAATTATCCGTTACTTGATCTCGAAAGCTGCGCCACTGTTTTGGAAGCACCTCTCGCATAAAGTTCAAGATTGCGTTGGCGAAG
>MDTF01017972.1_pt1 | contig 25263 bp, 22 predicted proteins | sample 811191 | NCBI WGS metagenome assembly MDTF01 (sample SAMN05326649, study PRJNA326480) | marine metagenome | isolation source: seawater | place: Southern Ocean | collected 2011
ATCAGTCACCTAATTTAACAGGCCTTGGCCCTCATAATTTTCCTGCATATAATAAACCAGTTGGTTTGTTTGCAGTACTTGAAACGCCTAATTTATTGGCCAACTATGTAGAAATTTCCGCATCTGATAGCGAATATATTTCCGACATTAAAGTTGAAGGTACTGATGGAGAAAATCATGTTTGGTACAAGGGAACAGTTCACAAAAAAAGGAACTTCAAAAAACAGTTTTACTATAAAATTGATGATGCAATAAAATATGTCATAAATGAACATTTAGATTTTGATCCTGATAAAAGTTCATATTATGCACAACTTGAGGTTGAGTATTTTAATAATTTGGATAGCAGTGTGATTGTTAAGTTTGATAGTATTAATTACCATATGGAACAGTATGGTGATTTTATTTCCAATATGGGTATAAGTAATCACTTTCCTGAACAAACAGTTAATGGCAATACAATTGGACAAGTTTTAATCTACAACAGTAATTGGACACCATTGAATAATCTCCATCAAATGACATTTAGTACGCAAATGGATATTGATATAGATTATAAAGACAGATATGTATGTTTCATGGATTCAATAACTAATCCACACTCAACTTGTGGATTGATAAACAATATGTCAATGAGTCAACTTGAAGCAGTATTCGATTTAAATGTAAGTAAGGTCAAACTAAAAATTATGGCTGACATGTACTTTGATCAAATAGGTTCAAATGAAAAACAAGTTAACACCACTCAGGTCTTTACCCATTTGCTATATGATATAAACAGAGAAGAAAATTACGTTCAATTAGTAGATCATTTCAGTGAAAACACCATGTATTATCCAGGTACTACTATACTTGATAACGAGTATATGGATCCTAATAACGATAAGGTATGGTGGCAGAATGGAAATACTTTGTATGTCTATTCAGAAGATATCATTATTAAGGGAGATCTTCATGTTGCACCCGGATATGAACTTGTATTGGTGGCTCAAAATTCTGTAGAAACTAACGGTAATGCTGACATTTACTCTGAGCCGATAACCATAGAAACAAATTCTAATTTTTGGGGAACTGATGATGGGCATCCTGCAACTTCAGATGAGGTTAGTTTATTTTGCTCTAACAGAGACTTATACAAAGCCTATCAACCATCTGAAATAGCAAGAAAAACAGGAGACACAGTTTCGGTAGATTCAAATGAAACCATACCCAACGATGAGAATGATTTATTGTTAAAACCAGAGGTAAGTATATATCCTAATCCTGCTAACGAATATGTAGATGTATTAATTCAAAATTCATCTCACAATACCGTATACGTAAAACTATATACCATTCAAGGTGGAGTATTATTAGATAAAAAAGTTTCTGGAGAGTTAAGCTCTCAGTTTAGAGTTATAATGAATAACATTCCTCCTGGAACATATATTCTTCACTTAGTTACCGATAATGGCAATCAGTTTAGTGAAAAAGTAATTTTATCAAATAGATAGAATACAAATAGAATAACAGTAAAGCCCCTGTTGAAGGGGCTTTTTTTATTTCTAGCTTATTGTTAATGCCGTTTGCACTTCTAATAGCAATCGTTAACTTGTGATTTAAATCGCATTCGAACATGATTCGCACTATATCAGTCTCTTTATTTTTTGTTTTTAGTACCCTTTTTTCATTTACCCAAACGATACGTTTTATTGATCCACCCAATTGGTTTTCTGGATTGAAAACAGATGAATTGTATTTGCTTTTGGTTGGTGATGATTTGGTGAATTTAGAAGATGTAGAAGTGGATTATCCTGGGATTTCCGTTCGAAAATGGGATCCGATGAACGATCATGATAAATATGCTTCGTTGGTTTTGAGAATTGAAAAAACAGTTCAACCCGGTACTTTTGAAATAGTAGTTAAAGGCAAAAAGAAGACAAAGGTTAGTTACGAATTAAAAGCGCGAAATAGTTACCAAGCGCAATCATTATCTCAGCAAGATCTGATCTACAATATCGAGTTAGATCGATTTGTAAATGGAAGTACAGAAAACGACTCGCCCAAAGGATTTTTAGATAAAAAGATCAATACCAAATCTGATTCTAACCGACATGGTGGAGACTTAAAAGGGTTGCAACAGTTTTTAGAATATCCGCAATCACTTGGAGCAACAGCGGTTTCATTAAGCCCGGTTTTAGAGTGTAACCAAAAATCAAATTCATATCAGGGTTTAGCACCAACACATTCCTATAAAATGGATGCTCGCTTTGGCTCTACTTCTGACTTAACTTCAATCATTAATCAATTGCATCAATCAAACATGAAGTTTATTCAAGAGATGCAATTTAATCAGTGGGGTAACCAGCATTATTTGGTTCAGAATAAACCTTCAGAAAGATGGTTTCATCAAGCTAGTGATCACAATTCGGCAAAGCAATCTAGTCCAGAAGTACTGTTAGATCCTCATGTTTCTTATATCGATAAAAATCAGTTCAACGCAGAGAAAATAGCCCTGAATACGGTAGACTTAAATCAAGAAAACGAGCGATTAGAAAATTATTTGATTCAACAAACCATTTGGTGGGTTGAGACTTACCAAATTGATGCTATTAAAGTGCTTCAATATGCTCAAACAGATCAAATTTTCTTGCGCATTTGGCGCGATCGGTTGCTTGAAGAATACCCTTCACTTTTTGTTTATGCGGATATCGGTATAGAATCTGGCTTAAATGCGGTTACTCAGAGTTGGTTTATTGGTGAGTCTGGTCTTAACAAAGAGTTTCATAATCACCTCGAAAGTGTTGTGGATCAACAATTAGAAGAGTCTATTCTACAATTGATGGAAGAAAATGAAGATGCAGTTTATGAAGCATTATCGGCAGACTTTTTACTTCCCAATCCTGAGAATTTGGTTTTAGAATTACCCGAAGCTGATACAGCTCATTATTTTGATTATTGTCATCAAGCGCTTGATAAATATAAAGTGGGAGTTGGATTACTGGCAACGCTTAGAGGTATTCCAGAGTGGAAGTCTGGAACTGAATTTTTAAGATCGAATCATTCGCTTTCAAATGCGAAATACCACAACTGGAATGCTGGTGAAAGAGATAGTTTGCAGCAATTGGCGTTTGATTACACTCAAAAATTATTTCAGTGGAGAGCTAAGAATAATGCTGTTGCTGAAGGTAGATTGCTTCAGTTCGCTCCCCAAGATGGTATTTACACCTTTTTCAGACATACTGCTGATGAAATTGTAATGGTTACTGTAAATACTTCAAGCCAATCTAAAGTGTTGGATTTAGCTCGATTCAATGAAATTGTAGTTCCAAAATCAAAGGCAGTTGATGTAATTTCAAATGAAGAATACTCTGTTTTCGATACTTGGCAACTGAAACCAAATGAAATCAGAATTACGTCTATTCAAGAGTGATTTAAGAATGCTTTTGAGCTAAAAATTTCACGATAGATTCAATGGGTTTCTGAACCACATTCCCAATTTTCAAATCCAATTCACCAGCTGCTTCGTGCAATATTTCATTAAAGTGAAATCCAACTGATCCTACAAAGTGAACGGGAACAGTTGCTGATTCTGGGTATCGTTTCACATGTAACTCAAGGAACGATTTGATCCCTTCTTTAATGATTGGCTTCACAAAAGGATCGTCTTTAAACTCTGAGAAAAACTTTGAAAAACTGGCTAAATAAACGTTAGCTCTTGGTTTACGATACACGTTTTTAATGATGTCTGGATAATTGATTTCAGGGAAAACCTCTAAAAATCGTTTTAAGATGTGCTCAGGTAATTGCTCATATAGATAAGCTCGTAACAATCGTTTTCCAAAATAACTACCTGAACCTTCGTCACCTAAAATATATCCCAATCCAGATGTTTTTTGAATCAACTTTTCACCATCAAAATAACAGGAATTAGAACCAGTGCCTAAAATACAAGAGATACACGGTTCGCCATCGTAAGTAGCATAAACAGCGGCAGTCATGTCGTGATCAACATCGGCCTTTGCATTTGGAAAAGCACCCATCAACCCAGACTCAACAATCTTCTTTAAAAAATCTTGAGAACAGCCAGCACCAAAGAAAAATACCTGAGTAATTTCTTTCGAAATCTCTTTCAATGCTGCGTTTTCAAGAATCTCATCTTGAATGGTTAAACTGTCTTGAAAATACGGGTTAAAACCAATGGTGTGGGTTTGTTTAAGTGTTTTGAAATCGTTCGATAAAACAATCCAATCGGTTTTGGTTGATCCGCTATCTGCTACTAAAATCATACTTAAGAAATGCGATATACTTCAGTTTGTTCAGAGTACGAAAAGTAACTAAAATTTACAATTACCCTTGTTGTATTGCACCTCGATTCTTCTTTTAAGCCTATGAATTGTACTTCTATCCCTCTTTTTAAGATATTTTTGCTTTTCGAATGCACTTTTTAGCTCCTTTGGAGTTAAAGAGAAAAACAAAAAGTTATGTCTGATAAATTCATCAAAGGTTTTTCAAAACTGTCGAAAGAGGGAAAGATTGAGTGGGTAGCTGAGCATTATTTCAACAATGCAGACGAAGGCAAGGCACTTTTGGAAAAGTATTGGCATCCAGATGCTAAAACACAAAAGCTCCACGATGAATTTATTGAGAATACAATCACCAATTTTTATTTGCCTTTTGGTGTAGCGCCAAACTTCAAAATTAACGATGAGGTTTATGCTTTGCCAATGGCTATTGAAGAGAGCTCAGTAGTTGCAGCTGCTGCAAAATCGGCTTCTTTTTGGTATGAGCGTGGAGGTTTTAAAACCGAAGTTGTTTCAACCAAAAAAGTGGGTCACGTTCACTTTGTTTACTACGGTGATTACAATAAGTTATGGGAATTCTTTAACGATATAAAAGCTCGTTTTTACGAAGATACGGCTCATATCACTGCAAACATGCGCAAACGTGGAGGCGGTATTTTAGACTTGATGTTGATTGATAAAAACTTCGAAGAGCCGAATTATTATCAAATCAAAGCTACTTTTGAAACGGTTGACTCTATGGGAGCCAACTTTATCAATACGTGTTTAGAAGAATTTGCGCAGACTTTACAACGTGAGATAGCTGCTTCAAACCTTTTCACTGAAGAGGAAAAGAACATCCAAATCATCATGTGTATTCTGAGTAATTACACACCTGAATGTTTGGTTCGTGCTGAGGTAAGTTGTCCGGTTGAGTTCTTAGCAACTGATGGCGTTTCGGCAGAAGAATTCGTACAGAAATTTGAGAGAGCGGTTCATGTTGCTCGTATTGAGCCCTATCGCGCTACAACACACAACAAAGGAATCATGAATGGTATTGATGCGGTTGTTATCGCTACAGGAAATGATTTCCGTGCCATCGAATCGGCTTGTCACACATACGCGGCACGCAGTGGTCAATATCGCTCTTTAACTGATTGCTCAGTAAAAGATGGAATCTTCCGTTTTTGGATTGAAGTTCCACTTGCATTAGGAACTGTTGGAGGATTAACCAGCTTACATCCAGTTGTGAAATTGGCTCACGAAATGTTGGGCAATCCATCAGCTAAAGAATTGATGGGCATTGTTGCTGTTTCAGGATTGGCTCAAAACTTTGGTGCTTTACGTGCTTTGGTAACTACAGGAATTCAACGTGGACACATGAAAATGCACTTGTTGAATGTGTTGAATCAGTTGGAAGCAACTGACGATGAGAAAAAACAAATGGTAGCCCATTTTAAAGATAAAGTGCCTCATTACAATGAGATTGTAACTGCATTCTGCAATTTACGCGGTGTGGCTAGTGTTGAGGATTTGAAAAAGTAATTGATGGCAGCTAAGCAAGATTTTCACGCCAACGGTAAGCTACTTCTCACAGGAGAATATGCTGTTTTGGATGGTGCTGAAGTCTTGGCAATTCCAACTCAATTAGGTCAATCTTTAAGTGTAGAATTACACGATTCTGAATCTCGGAAAATAGAATGGAAGAGTTTCAATCACGATGGTTCTATTTGGTTCGATGCACTGTTTGATGCCGATTTCAATATTTTATTTACCAATAAAACTCGTGTAGCTGAAAAGCTAAAAGAATTGCTCTTAACAGCCTGCGCGATGAATCCTGATTTCCTCCAAGAAACAGCTTTTTATGAAGTAATCATGCACTTAGAATTTGATCGCGAATGGGGATTGGGTTCAAGTAGTACTTTGGTGAGTTTAGTGAGTCAATGGGCTGGAATTAATAGTTACGACTTACTCCAGAAAACATTTGGAGGAAGCGGATATGATGTGGCTTGTGCTACAGCCAATTCGCCTATTTTGTATCAGCTAGTTGATGGAAAACCAAAAGTTACTTCCATTGATTTTAATCCTGAATTTAAAGATCAACTACATTTCTATTATTTGGGAAACAAACAATACAGCGATCAGGAAGTGAAGCGTTACCGCGATTTAGAGTTTGACAGAAATGGATTGATTCAACAAGTTTCTCGGATTACTCAAGAGGTTTTGAAATGTAGTGATTTTGATGCTTTTCAAACGTTGATGGAAGAGCATGAAACGCTTTTATCACAAATCCTTCAAATGCCAACTGCAAAATCAAAATGGTTTCCAGAATACAAAGGTGCTGTTAAGTCTTTAGGCGCTTGGGGTGGCGATTTTGTGATGTTGATTGGAGAGCCTTTAGAAGGCTCAATTTCTTTTCAACAAATGTTAATTTGTTGAAAGATTTAAACTTATTGATTATTATTACGTAAAATTGGAGTTATTAAGCTCTTTTTCATAGCATTTAAAATAAACTCAACTATGAAATCTAAACAATCAACTTTACTACGAAAATTAGCTAAGCAACTTAAAAGTCGTGAGAATGAAAACCCTGCTGTGGTCAGACAATCGTTGGAATCTGCTAAGATTGTTACATCAAGTGGAGAGTTTACAAATAAGTATCCTAATATAAGGAGGGTAATCTCATTAGCTAAATAGATTTATGTACCACAGTCGAACTAATCTACTAATAGGTTTTCATGGTTGTGATGAATCAGTTGCTCAGCAGTTAATTAACAAACCTAAAAATGTCCGAACAAGTGAAAAGCCCTTCGATTGGTTGGGGCATGGATTTTATGTTTGGGAAAATAACTACAGTAGAGCTCTTCAATGGGCTAAAGACAAGCAAAAGAAGGATAAAATCAAAAAAGCATCTGTAGTAGGTGTTGTATTCACATTAGATTATTGTTTGGATTTACTGGATAGTGAGTTTATCGGGATATTAGCTGAATATTATAGCTTAATGCGAGATGATCTTAAACTAATTGGTAAAGAACTGCCTAAGAATAAAGATGTAAAAGAAGATCAATATAAAGACCTATTGATTAGAGAACTTGATTGTTCTGTCATTGAATACTTGCATCAAAAAATAGAGGAAGCTATTAATGCTAATGAAAATTCAGGGTTAAAAAAATTTGATACAGCAAGAGGAGTTTTCACCGAAGGAGGTCCAGCTTTTCCAGGAGCTGGTATAAAGATGAAAAGCCATATTCAAGTTTGTATAAGAAATATGGATTCAATAAAGGGTTTTTTTCTACCTAGAATCTAATGACAAAGTACATTGGCTGCCCAAGTAGCCATCAATAAGTTGGGTTTTGCTTTAGCCATGAATCCAAGAGATGTGACATATCCGCTGGCTGCATTCAATATCTTATGACTCGGAAAGCTAGGATCCTCATTAAAATCTAAATCCACTTGATGTACAGGTAGCTCACATACATCTTCAATAAATTGGGCCAATTCAACTGAGCGCTCAATCTCATTCCAAAGCCTGCTCCACATATCGTTGATGCGTTTTAACTTTTCTTTTCGATACAAAACGTGGGCACCTTTTTTGGGATATCGCAATACAATGGTAGTTGCATAAACCGAAACATTAGCATAATTCTGACTGTCGCAACCCACGTGAATCGTACACTCAGGATGTTTATCCATAAATTGTATCAAATAGGTTTTGAGGTCTACAGTTTCTCGGTTGTCCATGCGTATGAAATCCATAAGATATTGCTTTTTAGTGCCTTGAAGATAAGAACTTTCATCGGAAAGGGCACTTTACAACTTCGTTAAGACATCGTAAAATCATTGAAAATGCATTAATAAAAGATTGATTTCATCCATTCAATTGAAATCATGCATTTTTGCTCTGAAATTGAATATTGTGGAGCAATTTATACCTGATTTCTCAATCGATCTGAAAGCTGGAGACAGCACTTGGAAAAGTCCCTCAAACATTGCATTAGTCAAATATTGGGGTAAAAAAGGCGATCAACTTCCAGCCAATCCATCGGTAAGTTTTACCCTTTCTGAGGCAACAACTCAAACCAACGTAAAATGGACACCAAAATCTGGTGCAGATGCCAAAAAAACATTTCTTTTTGAAGGGGAAGAAAACCCCAAATTCGGAGAGAAAACATTTCGCTTTTTTGAGAAAATCAAACCGTATGCTCCATGGTTAGATGAATTGGATCTGATCATCGATACCAATAATACTTTTCCGCATTCCAGTGGAATCGCTTCATCAGCAAGCGGTATGAGCGCCATGGCTTTTAATGTGATGAGCATGGAAAAGCAAATGAATCCAAATCTAACAGAAGATTATTTCTACCAAAAAGCATCATTTTTAGCTCGTATAGGTAGTGGAAGCGCTTGCCGATCGGTTTATGGTGGTTTGGTAGAATGGGGCGAAACGCCTTCTATACAATCTGCATCTGACGTGTTTGGAATTCCATATCCAAATCCAGTAGATCCTGTTTTTCAAGATTATCAAGACACCATTTTGTTGGTTGATGTTGGTCAGAAAAAAGTATCCAGCACTGTTGGTCATGGTTTATTGAAAGGCCATCCTTTTGGCGAAAGTCGCTACCAAGTGGCTCATCAAAATTTAGAAAACCTGGCAAGTATTTTTCAATCTGGTGATTTAGACGGATTTATCAAAATTGTAGAATCTGAAGCTTTGATGCTTCATGCGTTGATGATGAGCTCTCAACCATACTTCATTTTGATGAAGCCTAATACTTTGGCAATCATAGAGAAAATTTGGACTTACAGAGAAGAGACCAAAATCCCAGTTTGTTTTACTTTAGATGCCGGAGCAAATGTGCATATGCTTTATCCAGCTGCATTTAAACAAAACGTGCTTGAATTCGTTAATGCTGAGCTGGTTGGCTATTGCCAAAAGAAGAAATATCTTTGTGACTCGGTTGGGTCTGGTCCTCAACAACAATAACAATGATTAGAGACGCGCTTTTTTACTCAAAAATTCTTCTCTTCGGAGAGTACGGGATAATCCAAGATTCAATGGGGTTATCTATACCTTACAAAGCGTATAGAGGTGAGTTGAAGTTTAAGGAACAACCTTGTAACGAGTCAACAACATCTAATACTAGTCTGCGTAAATTCTTTGATTATTTGGTAGAAGCAACCCAAAGTGGTGAGATATCTATCCCTATGAATTTAGCTGATTTTGAAGCTGATATAAACAATGGGATGTATTTTGATTCTACTATTCCTCAGGGGTTTGGAGTTGGAAGCTCAGGCGCTTTAGTTGCAGCTATTTACGATAGATATGCAACCCATAAGATAGATTCTGATAAAGAGCCTTCTAAAGACGATTTGGTTTCTCTTAAAGAGCAATTTGGTCAGTTAGAAAGCTTCTTTCACGGGAAAAGTTCAGGAATTGATCCATTGATTTGTTACCTGAAATTACCCATACTAATAAAAAGTAAAAAAGAAATAGGTACCGTTGGAATTCCTGAATCTGGTGAAGGCCAAGGAGCCATTTTCTTATTGAACTCTGGTCAGCCAGGAGAAACGCAACCTATGATCAACATCTTCATGGAAAAAATGAAGCATGAAGGTTTTAGAAACATGTTTAAGAGTCAGTTTAAAAACTACAACGATGCATGTATCAGCAGTTTCTTAAAAGGAGATGTAAAGCCGTTGTTTTCCAACTTGAAACAACTCTCGGGTCTGATTTTAGAAAATTTCGCACCAATGATTCCTCGCTCTTTTCATAACATTTGGAAAGAAGGTTTGGATTCAAATGCATACTACTTAAAGCTTTGTGGTTCTGGTGGTGGAGGCTTTGTTTTGGGCTTCACTGAGAACTTAGATGAAGCACGTACTCGCTTAAAAGATCACGATTTAGAAGTAATTTATCGATTTTGAGTGCCCTTTGGAATAGGCAATATCAATTTGCCTGGTTCAAACTCATCGGGTTACTATCTTTAGTTAGATGGTACAATATTTTGGTGGTGATGTTGGCGCAATACCTAGCAGCCATCTTCATTCTACATCCTGAAAAGAAACTACTCACCGTACTTGCCGATCCTTATTTACACCTGATGATTTTTTCATCGGCTTGTATCATTGCCTCAGGATTTATCATCAACAGCTTTTATGATCTTGAAAAAGACATTGTCAACCGGCCTAAACAGGTTGTTTTTAGTCGATTGGTTAGCCAGCAAACCTGTTTGAATTTCTATTTTTTCTTCAACACTATCGGCATGATTTTGAGCTTCTATGTCTCCAAACGAATCATGCTTTTCAATTTCCTGTTTTCTATAGGATTGTGGCTGTATTCGCACAAATTGAAGAAAGTATTATTGATCGGAAATATCTCAGCTACCATTCTAACAATTGCTCCTTTCTTGATGATGGTGTTGTATTACGAAGAAGTGAATTATGCCATTTTCTTCTACGTTTGGTATATGGGTTTTGTGGTTCTCGCTCGCGAGATTATCAAAGACAATACAGCTGAATTGGGTGATGTTTTATATGGCTATCACACCATTCCCGTTCAATGGGGATTACCAACCACCAAAAAGATTTTAGTAGCATGTATGGTGCTATCATTTATTCCTCCCATACTTTTGTACTACACATACGAAATTGGATATGTGAAGCTTTACTTTGTGTTGAGTTATCTACTCATTTTGATTTCCATTTTTCTGGTGATCAAGGCACAAAACAAGCATGAATTTGAACGAATCAATACCATTTATAAGTTCATTATTTTATCAGGTATTGTCAGTATAGTTTTGGTATAATGCAATCGGTTTTAGAGCATATTGAATATCCTTCGAATATCAGAAATCTTTCTTCAAAAGAGCTTGAGATTCTCGCTCAAGAGCTACGCACATTCATTATTGATGTAGTTGCTCGTCAGGGTGGACATTTAGGTGCTTCGTTAGGAGTTGTTGAATTGACCATCGCCTTGCATTATGCATTAAATACACCCGAAGATTTATTGATTTGGGATGTTGGTCATCAGGCTTATGTTCACAAGGTTTTAACCGGTAGAAAATCGGTTTTTGAAACCAATCGTAAATACGGTGGTATTTCAGGCTTCCCTAAAAGGTCTGAAAGTGAATACGATGTTTTTGGAACTGGACATTCTTCAACATCTATTTCTGCCATGTTGGGGATGGCCACAGCAGATCGCCTTCAAGGAGTTGATCGGCAACACGTAGCTGTAATTGGTGATGCTTCTATGCAAGCTGGAATGGCGTTTGAAGCTTTGAATCATGCTGGTATTGCAGATACTAATATATTGGTTGTTTTGAATGACAATCGTATGTCTATTGATCCTAGTGTTGGCGCTCTAAACGATTTTTTAGCACATTCTGCAGAACATGTTCATCAAGATCCAGATCGTATTTTTCGTCAAATTGCAGGAGAAGAAAAACACCCAGAAACCAATTTATTCGAAGATTTACATTTCCAATATTTCGGCCCTGTTGATGGTCATGATACCGAAAGACTAATCAAAGCGATTGAATCACTCAAACAAATTTCAGGACCTAAATTGTTGCATTGTGTAACAGTTAAAGGTAAAGGCTATGAGCCTGCTGAAACGGGTGATGCAACTAAATGGCATGCACCTGGTTTTTTTGATCCGTTAACTGGGAAAGTCCTTAAAAATGAATTGGGTGTAGAGGCACCTAAGTTTCAAGATGTTTTTGGAAACACACTCATTGAATTAGCAGAGAAAAACAAAGCTATTGTTGGTGTAACACCTGCCATGCCTACTGGAAGTTCATTGAAAGTTTTTATGGATACTTTTCCAGATAGAGCCTTTGATGTTGGAATTGCAGAACAACATGCAGTTACCTTTTCGGCTGGGTTAGCAGCGAATAACATACTTCCTTTTTGTGCTATTTACAGTACTTTCTTACAGCGTGGATACGATCAATTGATTCATGATGTAGCTATTCAGCATTTAAAGGTGGTTTTCTGCGTTGATCGCGCTGGTTTGGTAGGAGAAGATGGTGCAACTCATCATGGCGTTTATGATCTAGCTTATCTGCGTTGTATCCCAAATTTAATTGTGATGGCTCCGAGAAATGAATGGGAGCTTCGTAATATGATGTACACTGCGCAACAGGATGAGATAACTGATAGTGTGGTTATCCGTTATCCTAGAGGCAGAGGAACAAAGATTGATTGGCAAAATGAAATGGAACCTATTGCAATTCCATCATCAGAGGTTTTGAATCAAGGTGAAAAAATAGCTATCCTCTCTGTTGGCCCTATGGCAGATATTGCTCTTCAAGTTTCTCGTGATTTTGCTGAAAGCGGTCAGCAAATTACAGTTGTTGATATGCGTTTCATTAAACCTTTAGATGAAGAAAGACTTGATGAAGTTTTAAAAAATCACACAACTATTCTAACACTCGAAGATGGATCAGTTGAAGGTGGTTTTGGCTCAGCAGTTTGTCAATATGCAGCATCTAAAAGATACCAAGGAACCATTGAAGTAATTGGTATTCCTGATGTGGTAGTGGAGCACGGAACCATATCTGATTTATACCACTATTGCCAAATGGATGTAGCCGGAATTATGAAAAGGCTCCATCGGCTGGGGCTAGCTTAATATCTTTGTGGTCGTGAATTTTAAAAATCCGAACCGTAAAGTTCTTGTTGTTTGGATTTAACCAGTGTAGAAGCGCATCAATATGACTTGGCTCTATAACTTGAACAAGTTCTAATTCACATTCAAACCCATTCTCAAATCTAGCTTTTCGTTCATCAACAAATTCTTCTTCAAGCATTACCAAATAATTGGGGTAATGATCTTCACGGTAGATGGTTTGTTGATTTTTAAGCCAATCTCCGCCATTTTTTTTAGTGGTGTAGTAGAACGATTTCCAATGACCCAAATAAAACTTAGGTGGGTTTCTAGCTTCATCTAGATGAGATGCCTCAACAACCATGTTTACATAGTCGTCTTGGTTTCTCAACCAATACATAGCTTCAACTTGGCTCTTCTTGGTGTAAGCAGGAGTTACGAAGAATAAAAGTATCGTGTTTAACACCCAGAAGAATGTCCACAAACCTTTGTAGAGTTTTTCTCTTGAAGACCAGAAGGTAGAGTTGTTTTTAAAGGCTTCCCATCCCATTAATCCAGCAATAATTAAGAAAGGAACAAATGGCAATATGAAGCGCTCTTGTTTGTTAGGGAAGTATGAGTGAAGAGCAAAAAACAAGAAAGATGGAAGTACTAATATTAGATACTTTTTCCATCTGTAACCAAAGCCCCACATCATAAATAGACTGACAGGTGGAACCAATAAGCCAGCAATTGTACCCAAATACATGTACCAAGGCCTGTCGAAGTAAGTTTCTTTATGCTCAATATTGTATCGCACATATTCTTGAAACTCGGCAAAAGGCTGTTCCCAAATAAAAATATCTGCAGCTTGGGTAAGTGAGAAAAACACAATTCCAGAAACACCAAATATTACTGCGGCTTTAAATCTTTGTTGAAGGATTAAATACAAGCCAAATCCAATAGCAAATGCACCTGTTTGATAACGGATACCCATAGCGATACCTATCATCATACCAGCCATCAGAAGATACTTATTCAGGTTTTTCTCTTCGTACTTAATGAAGTTCCATGCTACAGCTAAAAGAGGAGGGATGCAAACTACTTCAACCAAGTTTCTGACAGAAAGAATAGGCATCAACCACAAAACTGCTAGAATTAGTCCTACAGTTTTTGCCATTTTTTGATTAGAAAGTCGCTCGGTTATTTTGTAACCTAATGAGATGATTAAAAGTGAGTATACCGCATGGAAAAATCGAATGATATACATCTTTACTTGTGGATCGAATATTCCTAGAATGTTCTGGAAAAACCACAACATGATGTAGTGTATGCCAACATAGAAAAAACTGTGACCTTCAGGATGTGGATCTGTTTGATTCCAAGGAAGCCATCTGTTATAATCGTAATGATCTACCCAACTTTGTGAAGCCTCAATTACTAAAAAGTGATCATCAAACATTCCAAACCCTTTAGAAAAGATTACTGAAATCAGTCTAAAGAAAATGCCAACCGTTAAGATTGTTTGTAATGGGTAGTTGTTCCAGTAATGTTTGATTTTTTCCATGGTGCAAAATAAAAAAGCCGGAACTTAGTCCGGCTTAATTTAATATGAAATTGTTTTCAATTTACTTTTTGTAGTCCCACTCTTCCAAGAACTTGGTAGTAAAGTCTCCTGCTTGGAAACGTTCATTAGCCATTAGTTTTTGATGGAAAGGAACTGTAGTATTGATTCCTTCGATGATATACTCATCCAAAGCACGTTGCATCTTTTTGATAGCTTCCTCACGTGTTTGAGCAACTGTAATCAACTTAGCAATCATTGAATCATAGTGTGGAGGAATTGAATATCCAGCGTAAACGTGGGTATCGATTCTAATTCCGTGACCTCCTGGTTCGTGATACGATTCAATTTTACCTGGGCTTGGACGCCAATCGTTGAAAGGGTCTTCAGCATTAATACGACACTGAATAGCGTGCATTTGAGGTAAATAGTTGTCACCAGATATTTTTTCTCCAGCAGCAAGTTTAATTTGCTCTTTGATCAAATCGAAGTTGGTAACTTCTTCAGTAATCGTGTGCTCTACTTGGATACGAGTATTCATTTCCATAAAGTAGAAGTTACGATCTTTATCAACCAAGAATTCTATGGTACCAACACCTTCGTAATTAATAGCTTTTACTGCTTTTATAGCAGCTTCACCCATCTTCTTGCGAAGAGCATCAGTCATGAATGGAGAAGGAGTTTCTTCTACCAATTTTTGGTGACGTCTTTGAATAGAACAATCGCGCTCACTCAAGTGACAAGCACCACCAAATTGGTCACCAGCAACTTGAATTTCGATATGGCGAGGTTCTTCAACAAACTTCTCCATGTACATTCCATCGTTACCAAATGCAGCACCAGCTTCTTTTTTGGCTTTGTCCCATGCATCGGTTAGCTCTTCATCCGTTCTAACGACACGCATACCACGACCGCCACCACCAGCAGTTGCTTTAATGATAACAGGATACTTGATTTTTTTAGCTGTTTTAATAGCCTCTTCAAGTGTATCTATAACTCCATCAGATCCAGGAACAACTGGTACACCAGCTTCTTTCATGGTTTTTTTCGCAGAAGCTTTATCTCCCATTCGGTCGATATCTTCTGGAGAAGCACCAATGAATTTAATTCCATGATCTTGGCATGTTTTAGAGAATTTAGCATTCTCAGACAAGAAACCATATCCCGGGTGAACAGCATCAGCATTTGTGATTTCACAAGCTGCAATGATGTTAGGGATATTTAAGTATGATTTGGTACTAGCAGCAGGACCAATACACACAGCTTCATCTGCGAATCTAACGTGCAAACTATCGGCATCGGCTGTTGAATACACAGCAACCGTTTGGATGCCCATTTCTTTAGCCGTGCGAATTACGCGCAGCGCAATTTCGCCTCTGTTGGCAATTAATATCTTTTTAAACATGAAAATTCAGTTTTAAAGTTTATCCACTCGGGATAATTGGCAGAATAAATTATGACGGATCTACCAAGAAAAGAGGTTGATCATACTCAACTGGAGTAGAATCATCAACCAAAACTTTCACGATTTTACCAGAAACTTCAGATTCAATTTCATTGAACAACTTCATTGCTTCAATGATACAGATTGTTTGTCCTGGTTTGATTACATCACCTACTTCTACAAAAGAAGGTTTGTCTGGAGACGGTGAACGGTAGAAAGTACCGATCATTGGAGACTTAACTGTGATGTATTTAGAATCATCAGATGGAGCTTCTTTTTTCGCTTCAGCAGCTGGTGCTGGAGCAGGAGCCGGTGCAGGTTGAGCCGGCATAGCAGCTGGCATTTGCATTTGTGGCATGGCTGGCATCGTCATTTGAGCCACCATTGGTTGCTGTTCAACAGCCTGAGCACCTTTTTTATTAGTTCCTTCTGATTTAATGATGATCTTGAAATCTTTTGTTTCAAGTTCAACCTCGCTCGCGCCAGATTTAGATACGAACTTAATTAGTGCTTGAATCTCATTTAAATCCATAAAATGCAGTTTTAGCAATAAGTAAAAATAGCAATTTGATTTGGCTTATTGAGCATCATATGCCCATTTGAGGTAAATAGAACCCCAAGTAAAACCACCACCAAAGGCTGCTAAGATTAAATTATCTCCTTTTTTAAGTTTGTTTTCCCATTCCCAAAGACAAAGTGGAATGGTTCCATTCGTAGTGTTTCCATAGCGCTGAATGTTAATCATAACTTTTTCTTCAGAAACACCCATAGCTCTTCTTGTAGCTTCAATAATTCTCAAGTTTGCTTGATGGGGTACCAAATAAGCTACGTCTTCAGCTTGAAGGTTGTTGCGCTCCATTATTTTTCTAGAAACGTCAGCCATGTTGCTTACAGCAGCTTTAAATACGGGTTGACCTTCTTGATAAACGTAATGAAGTCTTTGATCTATTGTTTCGTGCGTTGGCGGATAGCAAGATCCACCTGCTTTTTGGTGTAGATGAACTCTTCCAGCACCATCACTTTTCATGATGGTATCTTGAATTCCGAGTCCTTCGCTATTTGGTTCTAGCATAACGCAAGCACCACCGTCACCAAAAATGATACATGTTGAACGGTCTTGATAATCGATAATGCTCGACATTTTATCAAAACCACAAATAATTACTTTTTTGTATTTGCCAGTTTCTATGTACTGACTACCCGTTGTTAGGGCATATATAAATCCTGAACAAGCAGCATTTACATCAAAACCAAAAGCATTTTTTAATCCTACTTTATCAGCAACGATGTTCGCTGTTGCTGGAAAAATTAAGTCTGGAGTAACAGAAGCAAAAATGATTAAATCTACTTCTTCAGCTTTGGTATTGGTTTTCTTTAAAAGCTCTTTAATTGCAGGTGCCGCCATGTCTGATGGTCCCTTACCCTCGCCTTTAAGAATTCTTCTTTCTTTAATTCCTGTACGGGTGGTAATCCATTCATCATTGGTATCAACTATGGTTTCTAACTCTTTGTTAGTTAACACATAATCGGGTACAAAACCGGCAACACCAGTTATAGCAGCTTGAATATTTGCCATCTTTAATTAAAAGCTTTTTGAATTTTGTTAGGCAACTCAGTGTGGGCAACTTCGGCCGCAAGTTTAAGCATTTTTTTAACGGCAGTAGGACTTGACTTTCCATGACCTATTAACACGTTACCGTTTACACCTAAAATTGGGGTGCCTCCATACTCTTCATAATTGAAGCGGTTGAAGAAATCATCATTGATGTTTCTTTCCTTAACCAATGTGTAAACTGCTTCGGCTTGTTTTAGGATAATATTTCCAGTAAAACCATCGCAAACAAATACATCGGCTTTGTCAAAAAATAGATCATTTCCTTCTACGTTTCCAACAAAGTTTAGTGTATCACAATCTTTTAAAAGTTGGAATGCTGCCTTGGTTAGCAAGTTGCCTTTTTCCTCTTCTTCACCTATGTTGATTAACGCAACACGAGGTTTCTCAATCCCGTAAACGTTTTTCATATAGATTGAACCTAACATGGCAAATTGAAGCAATACATCTGGTTTACAATCGGCATTGGTGCCAACGTCTAGTGCAATGCTAAAACCGCCATTAAGTTGAGGAAATACAGATGAAATACACGGTCTAATGATTCCAGGAATAGTCCTAATTGAATGCATTGAACCAACAAGCATAGCACCAGTGTTACCAATGCTAGCAAATGAATCTACCTGCTGAGTGGCAAGCAGTTTGAAGCCAATAGCTATAGAAGAATTTGGTTTTTGCGTAAATGCTTTTACCGGATGTTCTCCCATGCCAATGGCATCAGTTGTATGAATAAAAGAAAAGAGAGAAGCATCAAAGCCTTCTCTCTCTAATATTTCTTTGGCCACCTGTTCATCACCAATCAAGGTAACATGAACATCAGAGCCAAGCTCTTTATAGGCTTCAATTGCTCCAACCACATTGGATTCAGGAGCAAAATCTCCACCAGATATATCGAGTGCAAGTTTAATCATGTAATCGGACAGTTTTCTTCAGGAGCTTTGATAACAAAGCGTCAAATTTAGGAAGAAAGCCGAATTACACTAATACCTCCTTCTCCATTACTACCTTACCCTTGTAGTAAAGTTTACCTTCATGCCAGTGAGCACGGTGATAAACATGCGGTTGTCCAGTTGTTGAACAAACTGCAATTTGAGGGGCTTCAGCCTTGTAATGGGTTCTCCTCTTGTCTCTTCTCGTTTTTGACGTCTTTCTTTTAGGATGTGCCATTTTCTATCAATTTTAATCTTTCTTCAATTTTTTTAATGCCTCCCAACGAGGGTCAATATCTTCTTCAGCATCAGTTTCATCCAATTGATCTTCAGCAATTCCTGAGATATTATCTAAATATTCAGAATTGCAATCGGCTTCATCTTCATGAACAACCTTCAATGGAATATTTACTCTTATGAATTCATATACATGTGGTGCGATTTGGATATCATGTGCCTGAACTGGCAAAGTGACTATTTCTTCACTGTCAAAATCTTCATCGCTAAATTTTACCAATAAACGCTCATGAATGTCTAAATCAACACGGGTTGGTTCAGTACATCTGTCGCATGGTAAAACAATGTAACCTTGAATATCAAAATAAAGTGTAAGTAAGCTCGATTGCTTCTCTAATTGGAAGGTTAAATCAAGCTGTCCGTCCTCTATTTCAGAGTATTCGATGCTTTCAAAGAACTGTCTGCTTAATTCAAATTCGTATTCGTGAAGACCTACCTTTAAGCCTCCGAATGAAATGTTGAAATCACGCAGGAAAATATCTTTCCTTTTCATAAAAGGATTGCAAAAGTAATAAAATCAGTTATCTAGACAATTAATGATGGTTTTTTTCGTGACGAGGGTTTGAAACCAGTGGGTCTGCACTCACTTCACGATGTAATTTTCGGTTCGAAAAGATGTCGTAAGCCAAGTATACTGCGTGTCTGAATGAACCTTCAGAGGCCAGTCCTTTACCTGCGATACCGTATCCTGTACCATGATCTGGTGATGTTCTAACAATGGGTAAACCTGCAGTATAATTGACTCCAGCATCAAACGAAAGCGCTTTGAATGGTGCCAAAGCTTGGTCGTGGTACATACCTAACACACCATCGAATTGTTTGAATTGTGATGACCCAAAAAATCCGTCAGCTGGAAAAGGCCCGAATGCATAGATGCCTTCGTTTTGTGCTTTTTCAATTGCAGGAATGATAATATCGATTTCTTCATTTCCTATAACACCATTGTCGCCAGCATGAGGATTTAATCCGAGCACAGCAATTTTTGGTCTATTAATTAAGAAATCTTGTGTGAGTGATTTATGGAAAACACTCAGCTTTTTCAAGATCAACTCTTCCGTTAATACATTGCTCACCTCTTTTAAAGGGATGTGACCTGTAACAATTCCGACTCTCAATTCATCATGGCACAACAACATAATTGGATTTTCCTCATTGGCGTAGTTGGCCAAATATTCGGTATGTCCAGGGAAGTTGAACTTATCCGATTGCATGTTGTGTTTGTTGATTGGAGCAGTTACTAATATGTCTGTGTAGTTTGCTGCTAAATCTTCAGTTGCTTTTTCAAGCGCCATGAACGCTAGTTCGCCAGCTTCTTTTGAAGATTTCCCAAAATCAACAAAAAGCGAATCGTCTCCAACCTGAATGAAGTTCAACTTTTTAGCGTGAGCTTTTTCAGGTGAATCTATTTGATGGAAACTAAAATCGTTGTAATTGAGTTTTTTACGGTAAAAGTTTGCTGCTTTCATAGATCCGTAAACAATTGGAATGCAGAAGTCGAACATGCGAGGATCCATGAAGGTCTTCATTATTACTTCCATTCCAACACCGTTCATATCTCCGCAAGAGATACCGATCTTAAATTTTTCGTTTCGCTTTTTAGACATGGAGCAAAATTAGTGATTTACACATATCAACACACCCGTTTACCTGAGCAACTCAACCATTTAGTAGAGCGTCATAACATTACGGGTTTTAAATCGTTATTTTGTAATGATTAGTTAAGGTTTGTATAAGCCGCTATAATTGATTGACTTTGGTTTAAATTTGATTTCTGATAAAACAGAAAACCTACATGACTAGAAAATTACTTTTATTCATCCTTGTTGTTTTTTCATCGATTTCTGTTTTTGCAACACACAATCGTGCTGGAGAAATCACATACAGGCACATAAGTGGTTTAACTTATGAAGTGACTGTGACAACATATACCAAAGCTTCTTCAGTTCAGGCTGATAGATGTGAATTGACTGTTGAATTTGGTGATGGGACTTCTGAAGTTGTTGCTCGTACCAATGGAAGTCCGTTTTCTGGTTGTGCTCATGGGGGTGTTAATATTGGTAATGATATCAAGCAAAACTTATACGTAACCACTCACACCTTTCCATCAACAGGTACTTACACCATTTCAATGGAAGACCCTAACAGGAATGAGAATATTTTGAATATTCCACTATCTGTAAATGTTGTATTCTACATTGAATCTGAATTGGTGATTACCTCATCATCAACACCTAATAATTCTCCTCTATTGACAAACCCTCCTGTTGATGTAGCTTGTATTTATAGAACCTATGAACATAATCCTGGAGCTGTTGATCAAGATTTAAGTATTAATGGGTTTAGCGATAGCTTGTCATACGAGTTAGTTTCTTGTCTTGGATTGGATGGAGAACCAATACCAGGATTTGTGCAGCCAGATCAAGTTGGCCCGTCAAATAACAATACGATTTCTATTGACCCAATTACCGGTACGTTAACGTGGCAAGTACCACCACTTACTGGTGAGTTTAATGTTGCTATTCTTATTACTGAATGGCGAAAAATGGCGAACGGAATGTGGGTTAAAGTTGGTTCAGTTTTGAGGGACATGCAAATAGATGTTTTGGCATGTGACAATGAGCCACCGGTAATAGAAAATGTTGAAGATACTTGTGTTCGTGCAAATGAATCTATAATAAAGGCTATCAGTGCGTCTGATCCTGATGTAGGCAATCAAGTTACACTGAGCGCTACTGGCGAGCCCTTTTTGGTGAATGGCAATCAAGCTCAATTTGATGATTTAACTGGTACTAATTCGGTTACATCTAATTTCACATGGGATCCAGAGTGCAGACACATAAGGTTAAATCCTTACTACGTTGTCTTCAGAGCAAATGATGGTAATTCGTTTGATCCAAATCATGTAGAGTTAACAGATTATCTTACTTGGAATATTTCTGTTCTAGCTCCACCTCCTGTAAATGAGCAAGCAAGTCCTCAAGGTTCAGGAATTAATTTGCAGTGGGATTATTTAGCCTGTGACAATCATACTGGGTATGAAATATACAGACGTGTTGACTCGGCTGGCTATTCACCCAATGGTTGTGAAACAGGAGTACCCGCTAGCTTAGGTTATAGTCACTTGGTTACAATAGACGATCCGTCTCAAACAACGTTTTTTGATGATAATAATGGGTTGGGTTTGTATCATGGTGTTAAGTATTGCTACATGGTATATGCAACTTTTGATGATGGATCTGAAAGTTACGCGACCTATGAATTTTGTACGGAGTTAATTAGAGATGTGCCTATACTCACTCATGTAAGTGTTATAGAAACAGATGTTTCAAATGGCGCAGATACCGTTAAGTGGGCTAAACCAACTGAGCTGGATCTGAGTATTTATACAGGTCCATACCAGTATCGTGTGCTTAGAAGAAATGCTCAAGGTGCATTTGATGAGATCGCTCAAATGCCAGTTGGAACAGATCTAAATTTGATGGATACTATTTTTGTTGACAATCATATTAATACTCAAGATTTACAGCATACATATAGAATAGCATTGTATAATAATGGCTCTTTAGTTGGTAACTCTCCTGCAGCTTCATCAGTGTATTTAAATAACACCGGATTAGACAATCGAGTTCGTTTAACTTGGACTGAGACTGTACCTTGGTACAATAGTGAATATGTTGTTTATCGTGAAACAACTCCAGGTGCAAATACATTTGAAATATTAGATACTGTATCAAGTGCCCTGTATGTAGACTCTGGGTTGGTTAATGGAAATGATTATTGTTACCGAGTTCGCTCAATTGGAGAATATACAACCACAGGTTTTGAATCTCCATTGTATAATTTCTCTCAAGTTTCATGTGGTATAGCTGAAGATAATCAGGCTCCATGCCCTCCAATTGATATAAACCTTGAAGCAGATTGTGAAATAGGAACTAGATACCTTTCATGGACTAATCCAGAACAAGTTTGTGACTCTGTAGACGATGTGATGGGGTATAGAATTTACAGAAAACAGTTTATAAGTAGTGAATTCCGACTTGTTGCAGAAATATTTGACCCAACAGTAACAGAATTTGTTTTTGATGTGCCTGAAGATTTAAGTGTGGCTGGCTGTTATTCTGTAACTGCTATTGATTCTTTTCAAAATGAAAGTCCTTTGAGTGATTCTGTTTGTGCAGACAACTGTCCAATTTATGAGTTGCCAAATGTGTTTACTCCTGGTGGTGATGGGCATAATGATCATTTCAGACCGTTCCCATACCGTCAAGTTACCAAAATTGAACTTACCGTTTTCAACAGATGGGGTGATAAGGTTTTTGAAACCGAAGATCCAGACATCATGTGGGATGGCACAAATATGTTCAATGGCGATAGGGAATTAAGTGATGGAGTATACTTCTATGTTTGTACTGTTTATGAATGGCGATTACAAGGTTTAGTTCCTCGTGAACTAAAAGGAACAATAACTTTGATCAATCAAATTCGAAAATTTCCGAATAATTAATGTTTACTGGAATAATAGAGCAATTGGGTGAAATTACCACATTGCAGAATGAAGGAACCAATCTTCACATCGAAGTAAAAGCACCGTTTATTTCTGAGTTACAAATAGACCAAAGCATTGCTCACAATGGGACTTGCCTTACGGTGGTTGAGCTCAAAGAAGAGTCATATGTTGTAACAGCAATTGACGAAACTTTAATCAAAACCAATTTAGGAGATTTAAAAGTTGGTGACGAAGTTAATCTAGAGCGCTGCATGGTAATGAATGGCCGTATAGATGGACACATTGTTCAAGGTCATGTAGATCAAGTTGGAGAAGTTGTTGGCATTGAAGAAAAAGACGGGAGTTGGATTTTTACCTTTTCCTATGATCCAGCTTTAGGTAATGTAACGGTAGAGAAAGGCTCCATTTGTATTAACGGAACTAGCTTAACTGTTTTCAATTCTTCTGAAGGCCGATTTTCAGTAGCTATCATTCCATACACATATGATCATACGGTGTTTAAAAACTTGAAAATTGGAGATCGAATCAATCTAGAATTCGATATCATTGGTAAGTATGTTGCCCAATATTTCAATCAAATTAAAGGCAATTACATCCAAGAGTAATTCCACACAATTTAAATACCTTTAAGCAGTCTCTCAGAATTCATTTACATTCTGATTGAAAACCATATTTTCGCACACCATTTTGGTTGAGTATGAAAAACATCCGCAATTTTTGCATCATTGCCCATATTGATCACGGGAAGAGTACATTAGCAGATCGCTTATTACAAGCTACTGGTACCGTTAGTGATCGCGAACTTCAAGAGCAAACACTTGATGACATGGATTTGGAACGTGAACGTGGTATTACCATTAAAAGTCACGCCATCCAAATGAACTATGAGCACAATGGTGAAAAATATGTATTAAACTTAATTGATACCCCTGGACACGTTGACTTCTCTTACGAAGTATCGCGTTCAATTGCAGCTTGTGAAGGTGCACTTTTGATTGTAGATGCAACTCAAGGTATTCAAGCTCAAACCATCTCTAACCTGTATTTAGCATTGGAGCATGATTTAGAAATCATTCCAGTATTAAATAAGATGGATTTGCCGAGTGCAATGCCCGAAGAAGTGAGCGATCAAATTGTTGATTTGATTGGTTGCGAATATGAAGATATTCTTCAAGCCAGTGGTAAAACAGGTAAAGGTGTTGACCAGGTTTTAGAAGCTATTATTAATAGAGTTCCAGCTCCTGAAGGTGAATTAGATGCTCCATTAAGAGCCATGATTTTCGATTCAGTATTCAATCCTTTTCGTGGAATTATTGCTTATTTCCGTGTTTTTGATGGCCAGATTAAAAAGCGTGATTTGGTTAAATTCATCAATACAGGGAAAGAATATGGTGCTGATGAGATTGGTGTACTAAAACTTAAACCAGAAAGTAGAGATGTAGTTTCTGCTGGAGATGTGGGTTACATTATTTCTGGGATTAAAGTAGCACGTGAAGTAAAAGTGGGTGATACCATTACTCATGTTGAAAATCCAACTCAGAGCATCATCAAGGGATTTGAAGATGTGAAGCCAATGGTATTTGCTGGTATTTATCCAGTTGATACGGATGAATACGAAGAGCTTCGTGAATCTATTGAAAAGCTTCAATTGAATGATGCATCTTTAACATTTGAGCCTGAGTCATCAGCGGCATTGGGTTTTGGTTTCCGTTGTGGATTCTTAGGAATGCTTCACATGGAAATTATTCAAGAGCGTTTGGAACGTGAGTTTAATATGACTGTTATTACAACAGTTCCCAACGTATCTTACCATGCAACAACAACTAAAGGGGAGGATTTAAAAGTTACCAACCCGAGTGAACTACCTGATCCAGGTTTAATTAGTCAAGTTGAAGAACCTTATATCAATGCTCAAATTATTACAAAGTCTGATTTTGTTGGAGCTGTAATGACCTTGTGTATTGAGAAAAGAGGAATCTTAATCAACCAAAGTTACTTGACTACAGATCGTGTTGAAATCATTTTTGAAATGCCATTGGCAGAAATTGTATTTGATTTTTACGA
>MDTF01013295.1_pt1 | contig 25262 bp, 18 predicted proteins | sample 811191 | NCBI WGS metagenome assembly MDTF01 (sample SAMN05326649, study PRJNA326480) | marine metagenome | isolation source: seawater | place: Southern Ocean | collected 2011
AACACTACCTAGGTTGGTTCAGGTTTATGGATACTCCAGAAAACCTTAACGAAAACAGGCTCTTTTCGATTCAACAACAGTTAATCCGAACATAGCCATGCGCAAATACTTCGTGGTAGGCTTTATTGGCAAAAATAAACCGCTCGTCGCCATCCAAATAGGCAATTTGGGCAGGTAACGCATTGAGAATTAAGCGCTGCCTTTGTTCTACTTGCAGCATTTCTAACTGTGTTTTTTGTAATCTTTCAACCGTAATTTGTAATTGCTGATTCGATTTAGAGAGTTCTTGAGTGCGCTGTTCAACACGTGTATTTAGGATGTAAATGTTATCGCGCAATTTATCGACCATTTGATCGATAGATTCCGCCAACACGCCTAGCTCATCGTTTCTGCGTATATCGGTTTTAGTATTAAGTGCGCCGCGACTAATTTTGAACGCAGTTTGTGACAAGCGCCGGATTGGTGAGGTAATAGACTCAGCAAAGAAAAATGCAGCGATAATACTCACCAACAACGCAAAAAAGCCAATCGCGAGCAGACGCAGCCTAAGCTGAACCGAACTCGCTTTTAAGTCGTCCAGATATACCGACGAGGCGATGTACCAGTCAAACGCAGAAAAATGCCTCACTAGCGAATATTTCTCGTAGACATAATTGCCTTGGTCGTCAGGTCTGTCCCATTTATAAAATAACTCTGATCCCGTGTCCGCTGCCGCAATCAGATCGACATATATAGGAATTCCGGTGACCGGATTCAACTGTTCGGTAAAGTTTTTGCCATGAATATTCGGGTTGGGGTGAAACAGCATTTGCCCATCAGAATTGAACAAATAAAGGTATCCATTCTGAGCAATGCGGATGTCTTTGATGACTTCTGCGATTTCTGATAACGCGCGCGCTTTACGTGCCTCAGTTTCCTTTTCAATATCTTCAAGATAAATACCAGAACCGATGACAACACCCCATTCAGGGAAGTTCTTTACATAGGAATATTTGTCAGTCACGTCGGGTTTGGTTAAACGTTGCCACTTATAACGGAAGACACCATCGCCGTTTTTGCGTACCTCTTCAATGATTTTAAAAATAACATTTTCTTCATTGCCTGGTTGTTGCGCAGCCGTCTTCTGGTGCAATGAATCTAATGGATGAGCCAAAAATTTTCCGTTGTAGTCAGCAATCCAAATGTAATCGTCGTTATTCAGTTTAAAGTCGCGGACCTGTTCGAATATAGCGCTCATGTCGACGGAGCGTTGCTGCAAGAAATTATTTTGGTCGCGCATGGTTTTGATGTGACTTGCAGTCAACTCCACAATAGACCGTAACCTTTGCTCGTGGCTTTGAATGGTGGCCTCTACATTCGCTTCAGCATCAAAATAGATGCGGTCAGCAAAATCGTAAACGATATCTAATACCTGCCTATTGGTGTTCAGTTCAATCCCAAATACATTCTTTTGCACTAATGGGACCGAAAACCAATAGTTTGCGCCTAACACGCCGCCAATCAGCACCATTAATGCAACAAATAACCTGAGGGTGATGGGCGACGGACTTTGCATAAGACTATAGTTGTATACCTGTGAGACTGCGGAATTAACACATTGTCATCAATTTACCAACATTTGCAACATTTCGTTAGAATTCGTCAACAATCTTGCAAACATTGTTGCTTAGTTTACCTGTCAGAATTTTGCACGAGTCAGAAAAACTCACGAGGAAAGCGGCAACCATGCAAGCGAATTCATCAGACTTTATATTGCAGACCACAGACTTAGTTAAAGAATTTAAAGGCTTTACGGCTGTGTCTGACGTTAATCTTAACGTGCAGCGTGGTCATATACACGCACTAATTGGCCCCAATGGTGCCGGTAAAACCACGGTATTTAATTTATTAACAAAATTTTTGCAGCCAACACGCGGTAAAATTGCCTTCAACGGCAAAGATATTACCCGTATGCAGCCTGCTGAAATTGCCCGTTTAGGTATTATCCGTTCGTTTCAGATTTCGGCAGTTTTCCCACATCTCACAGTGTTAGAAAATGTGCGAGTCGCGTTGCAACGCAAAGAAAACCACAGCATGCACTTCTGGCGTTCAGACAAAATACTCAATTCATTGAATGACCGTGCGCACGAGTTGCTTGAATCAGTTGGCTTAGGTGAATTCGCCAACACAGTAACCACCGATTTAGCCTATGGTCGTAAACGTGCGTTGGAAATTGCTACGACATTAGCCCTTGACCCTGAATTGATGTTACTCGATGAACCGACCCAAGGCATGGGTCACGAGGACGTCGGTCGAACTGCTGACCTTATTCGCAAGGTGAGTAAAAACCGTACCATTTTAATGGTTGAGCATAACTTACAAGTCGTTTCTAAGTTGGCCGATCGCATCACGGTTTTACAACGCGGCGCTATTCTCACCGAAGGCGACTACGACACTGTTTCACAAGACCCACAAGTAAGAGAAGCCTACATGGGCACCGAGGCACCACAGGAGGCTTCAGCATGAGCGCAACCCATCGTGAAAAAATTCGCTTAAACAACGTTCACGCATTTTATGGCGAATCACACATTTTACACGGTATCGATTTAACGATTAACCAAGGCGAGTTAGTCACCCTTTTAGGGCGCAATGGTTCTGGCCGCTCGACAACACTAAAAACCATTATGAACCTCGTTGGCAAACGAAGTGGACAAATAGCCATCAATGGCACGGACGCCATGTCTTTAGCACCGCATAAAATTGCGCATTTGGGCGTCGGCTTTTGTCCCGAAGAACGCGGAATTTTCGCCAGCCTAAATGTTGAAGAAAACCTCATGCTGCCACCGGTAGTTCGTTCAGGTGGTATGAGTCTCGAAGAAATCTATGACATGTTCCCTAACTTGTATGAGCGTCGCACCAGCCGCGGCACAAGCCTGTCAGGGGGTGAACAACAAATGTTAGCCATGGCGCGAATTCTACGTACCGGTGCAAACATTTTATTACTTGATGAAATTACCGAAGGCCTCGCTCCGGTTATCGTACAAAAGCTCGCTTATGTACTTACCCAGCTTAAAGAACGTGGCCTGACCATTCTATTAGTTGAACAAAACTTCCGTTTTGCTGCTCCGATTGCCGACCGTCATTACGTTATGGAACACGGTCATATAGTTGAGGAAATCACGGCAGCCGAACTCACTGAAAAAACTGACCTACTTAATTCCTATCTTGGTGTTTAAGTTGGCAGTTTTAAATAAAGCACGAAGAACAATTGGAGAACAAACCATGAAAAAAATGCTATTAGCTTCTTTAGTAGCGGCAGGACTATCGAGCGGCGCAGCAGTAGCGGCACCAGCAATCGACGGTAAAGTAAAAATTGGTGTAATCGGTGACATGGGTGGCGTTTACGCTGATATCTGTGGTCCTGGTTGTGTAACTGCAACAGAAATGGCTATTGAAGATTTTGGTGGCAAAGCACTTGGTAAGCCAATTGAAGTCGTTAGTGCTGACTCTCAATTAAAACCAGACGTAGCCTCATCTATCGTTCGTAAATGGGTAGAAAACGAAGGCGTTGATACACTGGGTGGTCTAGTTGCTTCATCGGTAACTGGTGCAATCGCAAGCGTTGCCTCACAAAACAAAAACATTATGTTGATCTCTGGTTCAGCATCAAACGGTTTCACTACTAAGCAGTGTTCTCCTTACATCGCTCACTGGACGTACAACGTAGCAGCACTTGCTAACGGTACGGTTAAAACATTGGTCAGTGAAGGTAAGAAGAAATGGTTCTTCATCACTGCTGACTATAACTTCGGTCACGCGTTAGAGGGCGTCTCAACCAAAGTTATCGAGAGTAACGGCGGTGAAGTGGTAGGCGGTGTACGTGCACCACTTAGTACTACTGACTTCTCTTCATACGTACTTCAGGCACAGTCCTCTGGCGCAGACGTAGTTGCACTTGCTAACGCTGGTAACGACACAGTAAACGCGTTGAATGCAGCTGCTGAATTCGGTTTAACTGAAATGATGGACATTGCGGGTCTTCTTGTATTCACTCAAAACGCCCAAGCAATGGACCCAGACGTCGCTGCTGGTATGAAACTAACAACCGGTTTCTACTGGGATATGGATGATCAAACACGTGAGTGGAGCAAACGCTTCAAAGAACGTCACGGTGGCATTCCTTCAATGGCTCACGCAGGTGCTTACTCTGCAACTATGCACTACCTAGCAGCAGTTGAAGCGACCGGTACTGACGATCCAGATAAAGTTATGTCTTGGATGAAGTCTAACAAGCCAAATGACTTCTTCTCTCGCAACGCATACCTGCGTGCCGACGGTCGTATGGTTCACGACATGTTACTAGTGAAAATCAAAGATAAAGCGTCGCGTAAGAGCGGTGACGACATCTATGAAATCTTGAATACAATTCCTGGAGACACTGCATTCAACCCAATGCTTCCTGAATGCGAATTCAAGTACTAATTAAATAACCAGCACTCATCGGGCATACCTTCGTGTGCCCACTTTCTTAACGGAGTTCGGTATCCCATGTTTGATATCAATCTTTTTGCTTTAAGCGGGCAACTTCTGATCGGCCTAATCAACGGCTCTTTCTATGCTTTACTCAGCTTAGGCTTGGCGATCATTTTTGGTTTGTTACGTATCATCAATTTCGCCCAAGGCGCGATGTATATGCTGGGTGCATTCTGTGCACTGCTTTTCTTGAAATGGTTCGGCATGAGCTACTGGGTCGCGTTGTTTGTGGTTCCCTTTGTGGTCGCGGTGCTCGGTATTTTAATCGAACGCTTCTTGATTCGTCCTATCGCTAATTTAGACCATTTATACAGCTTACTACTCACCTTCGGTATTGCGTTAATACTGCAGGGTTCATTTACTCACTTATTCGGTTCATCTGGTCTGCCTTACTCTACCCCGGCTGAACTTAAAGGCGGTATGAAGTTGCCGTTTATGTATCTACCCAACTATCGCGCTTGGATCATTGCCAGCTCGGTGGTGATTTGCGGCCTGACTTGGTACATGATTGAAAAAACCAAACTTGGCGCTTATTTGCGCGCGGGCACTGAAAATCCGCAACTACTGCAAGCGTTCGGTATCAACGTACCACTAATCATCACCCTTACCTTCGCTTTTGGGGTGGGTTTGGCTGGTTTCGCTGGAGTGCTTGCCGCACCTGTTTACTCAGTAGCACCGGACATGGGCTCAAATATCTTAATTGTGGTGTTTGCTATCGTGGTAATCGGCGGCATGGGTTCAATCGGCGGCGCCATTATTACCGGGTTGCTCATGGGTATTATTGAAGGATTGACCAAATACTTCTACCCCGAAGCCTCAGCCACGGTCATTTTCTTAGTTATGATGCTAGTGCTTATTGTGAAGCCAGCAGGTCTGTTTGGTAAGGAAGGTTAACATGTCTAAAGTAAACAGAAATCTTATTATTGCAATAGCCCTGCTCGCCATTGCGCCATTTGTTCTTTACCCTGTTTTCTTGGCTAAGGTACTGTGCTTTGCATTATTCGCCCTAGCTTTTAACTTACTGTTAGGTTATGCGGGTATCCTTTCGTTCGGTCACGCGGCCTTTTTAGGTACCGGTGGCTATATCACTGGTTGGGCTATGCTCAACACTGGCATGAGCACCGAGCTGGCAATCCTTTTAGGGACGGCTGCGGGCGCTGCGCTAGGTGCTATCTACGGTAAGCTTGCTATTAAACGCGAAGGTATCTATTTCGCTATGATTACGCTAGCACTGGCACAGTTAACCTTCTTCCTGTATCTACAAGCGCCGTTTACCGGTGGTGAGAACGGTATGCAGGGCATTCCTCGTGGTGAATTGTTTGGTTTTATTGACCTCACTAACAACCTAACCATGTACTACGTCGTTGCGCTTATCTTTTTGTTTGGCTATGCGGTTGTGAGTCGCGCTATTCACTCTCCATTTGGCCAAGTATTAAAAGCCATTCGCGAAAACGAACCGCGCGCAATCTCGCTCGGATATGACGTGAATAAATACAAGTGGGTCGCATTCGTTATCTCTGCCGCATTGTCTGCTTTGGCGGGTTCAACGAAGACCATCGTATTCCAATTGGCGTCGTTGACGGATGTACACTGGCATATGTCTGGTGAAGTTATCCTTATGACTTTAGTCGGAGGTGTTGGCACACTAATGGGCCCAATCGTTGGCGCATCCCTTATTGTTACTATGCAAAACTACCTATCGACCGGTGAAATGGGGAACTACATCCACATCATTATGGGCTTCGTGTTCGTAATATGTGTGCTAAGCTTCCGCAACGGTATCGTAGGTCAATGGAACAAATTTAAGGCGAAGAATTTTTAATTCGCCTTAATTCGACCCTTGCGACATCGGTTCTTCTTTAGCCGTTTTTTGAAATATGGGAACAAGTAACTATGACACACACAGTCATTTTTGAAACGAATCTAGACAAAAATGAAGCTAACTACACGCCGCTTTCTCCTCTTAGTTTTCTTCAGCGCAGTGCAGATGTCTTCCCCAACAAGCCATCGGTAGTTCACGGCAATGCACGTTATACATGGGCACAGACTTATCACCGCAGTGTAAAGCTAGCAAGTGCTTTACATAAGCGCGGAGTGAATACGGGTGATGCGGTATCAGTTATTGCCGCCAATATCCCCGCTCACTTCGAAGCCCATTTCGGCGTGCCTATGGTCGGTGCGGTAATGAATTCGATTAACATTCGTCTAGACGCAGAGGCGATTGCTTTTATTCTTCGTCACGCTGAGGCAAAAGTCGTTTTAGTAGATAAAGAATTTGGTGCCGTTGCGCAAAAAGCCATTGCGACAATGGAAAACAAACCGCTTGTCGTTGGTATTGAAGATGAATCCTTTGACGGTGGCCACTACATTGGTGACATCGAGTATGAAGACTTCATTGCTGAGGGTGACGACGACTTCGCGTGGCAACTACCAGCCGATGAGTGGAACGCCATTACCTTAAACTATACTTCGGGGACTACCGGTGATCCCAAAGGCGTGGTCTATCACCATCGTGGCGCCTATTTGAATGCCATGAGCAACGTGGTGTCGTGGAGCATGGCGCAACATGCTGCTTATCTATGGACCTTACCTATGTTCCATTGTAATGGATGGTGTTTCCCATGGACAATGGCAGCCGTAGCGGGTGTTAACGTGTGTCTACGTCACGTTCGTGCCGATGATATTTTCAACTTAATCAAACAAGAGAAAGTGGGCTACTTCTGTGGCGCACCAATTGTTTTGAACATGCTGAACTCTGCATCCGATGAACTCAAATCTGGTATTAACCATGCGGTTAAAGTAATGACTGCTGGTGCTGCTCCGCCCGCTGCGGTCATTGAAGGCATGGAGAAGCTTGGCTTCGTAGTCACTCACGTTTATGGTCTAACTGAAACCTATGGCCCATGTGTGGTTTGCGCATGGCATGACGAATGGAGCGAATTGACCATTGAAGAACAAGCTGCACTGAAAGCTCGCCAAGGTGTGCGTGTACCCATGCAGGAAGGTTTAATGGTAGCCGACCCTGATACCTTGCTCCCAGTTGCCAAAGACGGCAAAACGATGGGTGAAGTATTCATGCGCGGTAACGTCGTCATGAAAGGTTACTTGAAGAACCCATCTACTACCGAAAAGGCATTTGACGGCGGTTGGTTCCATTCAGGTGACTTGGCCGTATGGCATGAAGATGGTTACATTGAAATCAAAGACCGCTCGAAGGATATCATCATCTCGGGTGGTGAGAACATTTCAAGTATCGAAGTAGAGAGCGTATTGTATCGTCACCCAGATATTCAAGAAGCGGCCGTAGTTGCCAAGAATGATGAGAAATGGGGTGAAACACCTTGTGCCTTCGTTACGCTACGTGACCCGAACACACAAGTTACCGAGGCCGATGTTATTGCATTTTGTCGCGAGCGCTTAGCTCACTTTAAAGCACCACGTAAGGTTATCTTTGGCGACTTACCGAAAACGTCAACCGGCAAAATCCAGAAATTCGTACTGCGTGACCAAGCGAACGAAATGGATAAGTAATTAATCAGAATCTGTTACAGAATCGATTCTAGCGCTAAAGCCACTGTTCTCTCCAGTCAGTGGCTTTTTTATTGCCTTGTTTTGTTTGATTCGACAGCCGTTACTTTGCTGATCATTCCGCTTTAACTAACTCGTTTTTTCTGATTTACCTCGAGTCTTTTTGCCACTGCCTCAAAGTGAGTTTGTTCATCAGTGAGGTTACTCCAACTCTGCGGTAACAAATACTCGTTTTCCAAATAGTCTAAAAATCGATAAACGAGTTCCGTATCAAACTGCTGATACTCAACAGTTAACAAGGTTTGGTTAAATGTCTGCTGAGTAGGACAATGCGTAACCATACCGTCGATATTGTAAAACGCATCGCCAAGGGTGATCACCTTTTTGCCAAGTAATAATGACTCAATTCCAACAGTGGAGTTTAGGGTTACCACGGCCAGTGAAGATTCGATTAATGCCTGCGTGTTGTTGTCGTTGGCAAAGATAATTTGCTTATTGCGGTTATGTAATTCTTTAAAACTCCGCGGCCAACTGGGGTGCTCCTTGATCACAAACACAAATTGTTGCCACTGGGGCTGGGCGTTCAAATACGTAAGTGCTCGTTCAAGTACTGCATAAAAATCTGGCATCGATTTGACCCACGGAGAATGACATACCACTTGGGTATCATTCGGCACTTGAAATGGCACAAAGATATAGCGCTCGGGGAGTGGCGTGTCGATTCCACTGGTTTTGCGATGTTTGTGAGCTTTGCGGGCGACTAATTGGCTGTTTAGTTGGCTCTTACCAAAGGACGATTTCTTCGGCTGCCAAGCGCGGTAAAACGATGCGTCGCGAGGCATCGAGTTCAGCGCATTAACACCCTTTGGATCCAGTGTGGTGGTGTTGGGTAACAAACCATTTTCAAACAATTGCGTGTTTTTGCCACAGGCTTTTGCCACTATGTACGGCGTTCGGTTTGGTTGTTTCATGCCGTTCCACATGATCACCGTATTGCACGGGTGTTGGCTAAAAAGGGCAAAATAATAACTTGCTCGACAGCGTTCTCGCAGTCGATAGAACGACTCGACTAAGGTGTTTAACCATTTGCTTTTTTGCAGCGCGGGGTGGCGTACTTCTTTTCTGCGCATGTGCACCGCGACAAGGTCATCTATATCAAGTTCTTGTGCGCGCTTAAGATAGCGCCAGCGTGGTAGCACCATTCTTTTTAAGGCTAGTAAGCTCGCCTCGTCACCTAAATAATGTACTAATTGTTGATAATATCGATAGTGTGATGACTTTCTTGAAATAAACAGGTATTTAGGAGCGGACATAATCAACCGAACTTGAAGACGTCGCGCTGGGAGCTATTACGCTACTTACAGTTGAGCAGGTTTCAGTTGTGTTGACCAGTTCCGCTTTTAGCGTACGAATCTGCTGTTTCACTGCTATTTTATTGCGAAGAAAGGCGCTAACTTGCTGTTTAAGCCGTCTCGCACGATGACTTTTTCTACGCTGTTTGCGGTCTTGCATTTCACTGTTGAAGGCCAAATCTTGTTGTATCGGATAGGGCATTAACGAAAAGACATGGATATTCTTTTCCCAAAAATGCTGAATATCGGTGTCAACAGGGCGCCCAAACTCGGTTGAGTGCGCCAACAGTTTTATTGCCGCTTGCTTAGTCAGGGCGTAAGCCGCGCACCCTGTCATCGGCTTGGTATGGGTGACTAAATTAAACTGTTCAGTCAACACTACACTGTGAGCAATGCTGCGCTGGGTAGTTTTATAAGGCGCTAATTTAATAGTATCCCAATTGAATGAGAGCGAATTCAGCGCTTGCATCACGTGAGACAGATCGCCAACCACATTTATGTCATCTTCCAATACAATGCCATAACGAGACTGACCCGATGCTATTTTCTGCCACGCCTTTCGATGACTCATGTAGCAGCCGATCTCGCCTGGCGTCAGCGTTTTATAATACTCTTTTTGGTTACGTTCAGCGGAGTAAAAGCTATGGAGCTGGTCATCATTGAGCGCTGCACCATCGACTGCATGAATACGTTCAAAGGTTACCTTGGCAGTATTTAAACGTTGCTGACAACTCACAAGTCGCGCCGGACTGCGGTCTAAATTAATGACATAGATAGGAGGTTGCATGGTGATTCTCATTAGTGCAGAACGCTCACCTAAACGAGCATTTCAATGTGATGAGAATACGTCACCGATATGACAATTTTTGAAAGGAATGATGACCGAATGATTACGGAATCATTAGGGGGAAGCAACCTCCCCCCTAGACTTCTGTCTAACTCACTGCTAGCTGACTCGCTTTCAACGCATTAGTTGGTAGCAATTAACTCTTAACGAATAACCATGCGGATGATTAGCCATGCTGTTGGCGAATCACCTTTTTGTTAATTTTCCCAACGCTAGTTTTAGGAATTTCATCTACAACTTGAATTTCACTAGGTATGGCCCACTTATTAATGTGTCCACTCTCTACAAACTGACTTAGGTGCGCTTTGACATCGTCGGCATTAACCGTTTTATTCGGCTTAGCAACAATCATAGCTAGAGGTCTCTCATCCCATTTCGCATCAGGCACGCCCACTACCGCTACTTCAGCCACACTATCTAGCTGACTAATGAGGCTTTCTAGTTCAAGCGACGATATCCACTCGCCGCCAGTCTTGATAACGTCTTTAATACGGTCTTTAATTTCGACAATACCGCGCGGTGTAATTGAGGCGACATCCCCGGTGTGCAACCAGCCGCCTTGCCAGAGTTCTTCACTCTTTTCGGGTTCATTGATATAACCAGAAGTCAGCCAAGGCGCGCGCGCTACAATTTCACCCATCGACTCTCCATCGTGCGGTACATCGTTCCCGTGCAAGTCAACAATACGCAAGTCGACCAATGGTGCTGGCATACCGGTTTTTATTCGCGCCGGCATTTGCTCAAGCATATCTTTAGACAAATCAGCGGCATCCAAGTGCGTGGCCGTGAGCACAGGACAGGTTTCCGACATACCGTAAGCGGTGTGGAAAATAATTCCTTTCTCGGCCATCAAGCTCGCCAAGCCTAAGGTTGGTGCACTGCCACCCGTGAGCATTTTCCAACCTGATAAGTCGGTCGTTTGCGCTTCTTCACAAGCCAGAATCATTTGCAATACCGCAGGTACACCGTGTGAGAAAGTTACCTTTTCTTGCTTGAATAAACTTACCAGTTTATTCGGTTCATACCGACCAGGATACACTTGCTTCACACCAAGCATGGTTGCCATGTAGGGCACACCCCAAGCATGCACGTGGAACATGGGGGTCATTGGCATATACACATCATTAGAGCGCAACAAAGGAATAGATTCATAGCTGGATAACGTAGACACGTTAGTCAACGTGTGCAGTACCAATTGACGATGACTGAAATAAACGCCCTTCGGATTCCCTGTGGTACCGGTGGTATAGAAAGTGGTTGCCACCGAATTTTCATCGAAATCGGGGAAGTCATACTGGTCTGACGCTGCCGCCATCATGCTTTCATAATTACCCAAGGTTTGCATAGTTGGTGCTGGCGGATATTCTGAATCTGAAAGTTGAATATAACCCTTAACCGTCGGTGCATCCGCCGCAATACTCTCAGCTAACTGCATAAAGTCGTCATGGACTAAGACCAGCTTGTCTTCGGCATGATTCATGGTGTAGGCTATTTGGTCTCGGCTCAGACGAATATTAACGTGGTGTAAAATTGCGCCTATCATGGGCACCGCGAAGTAAGCTTCAAGATAACGATGACTATCCCAATCCATTACTGCAACCACATCACCTGCGCCAATTCCCGCTTCGGTGAGCACATTAGCAAGCTTGCGCACGCGCTGATTAAAGGTGCGATAATCGTAACGAGACACATCGCTGTACACAATTTCTTGGTCTGGCGCATAGCGTTGACCAGAGAGTAAAAGACTCTTGATTAAAAGTGGATAATTATAAGCACTGTCGGTAGGAGGAAGAATTTTTGTTTTCATTTTTAGTCTCGGTTATAAAAATCTAGCAGTTAGTCACATTTGCCTCAACATATGAGCATGCTCCCAACCATATGAAATTATTCAACAACTGAGTTACATTCTGCCATATAACCTATTGAATTCAAGCCCTTGACTCGTAACAATGTGAATAAATGGTGAATATTTCGCTAACGCATATTGAACTCCAATTATTCACGTCCGTTATTGTCAATAAACCGTCTTGTTACGTCCTTGCTTTTTTTCTTGCACTATCCACAATTAAATTTTTAGCCATTCATTAGGACTCGCTATGTTCACTGGTAATGCCATTACACTTACAGAATTAGACGCAGGATTGGTCGAGTTATGCTTCGACAGCAAATCCGGTCCGGTTAATAAATTTGACCAAGCAACGCTCGCTGAACTTGCTCAAGCAGTCTCGCTTTTAGCACAACATTCGGCTTTAACCGGAGTGTTGATCACAAGTAGCAAGTCGACTTTCATTGTAGGTGCCGATATCACTGAATTTTCTGGAGTGTTCGTCAAGTCATTCGACGAAATCTGCGATTGGACACACCAAACCCATCGCACATTCCAGCAATTAGAACAATTACCTGTACCGGTTGTCGCGGCCATTAACGGTGCGACGATGGGTGGTGGCTTAGAATTAGCATTGCTGGCCGACCGCCGAGTCATTGCAGACACTGCAAAAATTGCCCTACCAGAAGTTACCCTAGGTATTTGCCCTGGTTGGGGTGGCACCGTTCGCCTGAGTCGATTGATTGGTTGGCAAGCCGCACTAGAGTGGATGTTAACGGGTAAACATCAGGCTGCTATTGACGCTGAAAAGGCCGGCGCAGTAGACCTAGTCGTTACCCCTACCGCACTGCGCGAAGCAGCACTGTCTACACTACAGTCGCTGGTCGGTGAAGAAAAAGTATTGCGTCACACCGAAGCACTGGTACTGAACGATGATGAACAACAAGCATTAGACGTATTCTGCGAGCAACAATTAGCTAAATTAGACCCACGTTACCCAGCAGCTATTGAGATTCTAAAAGCGATTGCTAAGCACGTAACCTTGCCGTTTGCTGAAGCGATTAATGAAGAAGTGAAGCTATTTGCTGGCCTTGCTAAAACCGATTCAGCCGAAGCCTTGGTAGGAAATTTTGTTAACCAGCAAACCGTTGCGCGCATTGGCAAACGCATGGCGGGGCAAGTTAACCCTATCGAGAAGGCCGCCGTTTTAGGTGCGGGTATTATGGGTGGCGGTATTGCTTATCAAACAGCGAAATCGGGCATTCCTATTGTCATGAAAGACATTCAACAACCAGCGTTAGATTTGGGCATCGCTACCGCTACCAAAATCTTAGACAAGTTGGTAGCAAAAGGTCGCTCAAGTGAAGATGAAAAGGCCAAAGTACTAGCTAATATCACACCGACTCTAGAATTAGGCGCACTCAGTGACGCGGAAGTTGTCGTTGAAGCGGTTGTCGAAAATCCGAAAATAAAGAGTGTAGTATTAGCAGAAACAGAAGCGAACATTCCAAACACCTCCGTGCTGGCGTCGAACACGTCGACCATTTCAATCGACTTTTTAGCCGAGAATTTAGCCCGTCCACATTTGTTCTGCGGTATCCATTTTTTCAATCCGGTACAAGCAATGCCTTTGGTCGAAATTATCCGCGGCTCAAAAACGTCTGATGATACCATTGCGCGCGCTGTGGCTTACGCGTTGTCATTACGTAAAACACCGATTGTTGTTAACGATTGCCCAGGGTTCTTGGTCAACCGTGTATTATTCCCGTACTTCCACGGTTTCAACCTACTATTACAAGATGGCGTGAGCATGGAACGCATCGATAAAGTAATGGAAAACTTCGGTTGGCCAATGGGTCCTGCTTATCTGGCTGATGTTATTGGTATGGATACAATGGTTCACGCTGACGATGTACTACAAGCCGGCTTCCCTGAGCGCATGACCCACGCCAATGGTTATGTATTAAAGACGTTACTCGACGCAAACTTGCTTGGCCAGAAAAACGGTGAAGGTTTCTATCAGTACACAACCGATGAGAATGGACGCCGCGTAAAGTTGCCGTCAGCTATAGCACAGGCATTAATCGATCAAGCCGTTCAGCGTCACGTAGAAGTTAGCGATGAAGACATTATCTATCGAATGATGATCCCCATGTGCACCGAGTCGGTTCGTTGTTTAGATGAAAACATTGTTAACTCAGCCGCCGAGCTCGACATGGCCTTACTGATGGGCTTAGGTTTCCCTAAATTCCGTGGTGGTGCAATTCGCTATTTAGACGCAATTGGTACCGCTAAGTTTGCTGAAATCGCGGCGCAGTATGCAGATTTAGGTGGCTTATATCAGTTGACTGAAGAACTGGCGGCACGTGCGGCGAAGGGCAGTAAGATTTACGCTTAAACTCACGAATCCACACTTTAAGATTAAAAAAAGCGCACGTCTTTAATGCAGCAGTGCGCTTTTTCGATTCCGAATTAATTAGTAGTGGCATTCGCATCAAACACCTTCTCACCTGCAATCCAAGTTTGCACGACTTTAGTTTTCCAAATATCTTGCGGCTTCACTTTGAAGATATCCTGGTCGACCAAAATAAAATCAGCCCACTTACCTGTGGTTAGCGTCCCTAGGGAGTCTTCCATGTGTGCAGCATAGGCAGCGTCTAAGGTAAAACCTTTAAATGCTTGTTGAATACTCATAGCCTGTTCGGGGTACCAACCAGCAACGGGTTGATTATTGCGGTCTTGACGAGTGACTGCGGCGTGTAGGCCGTAAAATGGGTTGGCTAATTCAACCGGAAAGTCTGAACCTAGCGGCATTGGAATACCACTGTTTAATAATGTTTTCCATGCATAAGCACCTTCCATCCGAGCTTTACCCAAGCGATCTTCCGCCATATTCATGTCGCTGGTAGCATGAGTGGGTTGCATCGACGGCAACACTTTCAACTCGGCAAAGCGAGGCAAATCTTCAACCGCTATGATCTGCGCGTGTTCAATGCGGTTACGCAGGGCTTGGCCACCCAGTAGCTTAAAGGTGCGCTCAAATTCATCGAGAACTAACTGATTGGCTTTATCCCCAATGGCATGAAAGTTCAACTGGAAACCCGCGCCTAACACTTGCTGTACTACTTTGGGAAAATCTTCCGGTTGCGTTAGCAATAATCCATGCTGATGAGGGGCATCTGAATATGGCTTGATTAACGCAGCACCTCGACTACCTAAGGCTCCGTCGCCATAAGCTTTTACGCTGCGCACATGTAAAAAGTCGTCTTGGCTGCGAATAATGCCAACATCTAACATCTCTGGTAGCAGCGGATCTGTCGCACTTAGCATGGCATAAACCCGCACGGGCAGTTCACCTTGAGCAGCACGTGCTAGGTAAAAGTCGTAGACATGATGGCCAATACCCGCATCGTGCATGGCGGTTATGCCAACCGAATGCAAATGCTCGCCCGCCGCGTTAAGTTGTGCCGCATAAAGTGACGCTGAATCTTTCGGCATTATCGCTGACACCAAATCCATGGCATGATCAATCAACACCCCGGTAGCCTTACCATCAGCATCGCGTAAAATTTGGCCGCCTGCGGGGTCAGGTGTGTTGTCATCAATCCCTGCCATCTGCAAGGCTTTACTGTTCACCCAAGCGGCATGGCCATCAACTCGCGTCAACCAAACGGGCTTATTTTTCAGTTTAGCATCGAGCACAGCAGCAGTTGGGAATGACCGATCGCTCCATAATTCCTGATTCCATCCACGGCCTTTTATCCACTCTTGGTCAGCGTGCATCATGGCATAGTCAGATACCCATTGTGCTGCCTGTTGCATCGAGGAACTCTCGCGTAAATCGACTTCCATTAAGTTGCCGCCTAAACCGAGCAAATGCCCGTGAGCATCAATCAACCCCGGCAGTAATACTTTATTGTTGCCATCAATCACTGTTGCATCGGCTGGTACTTGGGTGGGATTAAGTTGTAGTACTTTACCTTCGTCAAACAGTATTGTATTGAAGGTCACCATTTCACCTTGCGGATTTAGCGTATACCCAGTCACGTTGCTCACTACTGTAGACGCATAGCCGGCGAAGCTTACAGACAGTGAAACAGCCATTGTTGTCGCTAATCCAGAAAGTAATCTCGTCAGTCGTTTTTGCATGATATTTTCTCGTTGTCGTTATTACTCATGTTTCTGAGTATTGGTGTTTGAATACACATACTACGCCATTTTCTTGGTCCAATTACACTACTTTTCCAGGAAGAGGTGCTCTCACACCCGCACTAAAGCTACCCTTGTTGTACTTGCTAATCGGCTACCTCTCTCGCAAAATAGCATCAATTTCGAATGACTCATTGAGCTAGGTATGTCGCTTCATTACAGTCACAGTGTTTCTGTGCACTTTGCCAATGCGGTGTTAGACGCAGCGCGCCAACTCGGTCTGAATTTAGCGCCAATACTTCAAAGCGCACGACTCAACCAACCCCTGCTCGACAATCCGCAAAGTCGTATAACCTCTCAACAATTTAGCCAACTTATGCGCTCGGTGTGGGAGCAAAGTGACGATGAATTTTTAGGTTTAACTACCCAGCCCAGTAAGTATGGCGTGTTCCGTTTATTCGCCGATGGGGCAATTCAAGAGCAAAATTTACATAGGGTTTATAAACACTTGTGCCGTTTTTACAGTTTGGTTAACCAGTCAATTTCTCTGTCATTGTATATAAGTAAAGGGCAGGTTGAATTGCGCATGCGTCAAGTCCAACCTGAAATCGACCGCAAGCTACTGTTTCGAGACTTCTTTTTGCTACTTTGGCACCGTTTTCCTGGTTGGTTAATTGGTAAGAGCATTCCTCTACAACACGTTAAGATGCGTGGCACAGAACCCGCTCATGCCGCCGAATATCGTTTTATGTTTCCCTGCCCCATCACCTACGGCCATGACTATGATGCCTTCGTTTTTAGCGAAGAAGAACTAGCTTGTCCTGTCACCCAACGCGCGGAGAACCTGCGCGAACATTTCAAGCAAGCCCCACTCAACTGGTTTACGCGTCAAGAGTTCACGCCAGTTTATACTCGTAGAGTAATGGAATATTTGGCCGAGTATCGCGAACACGAGGCTAGCATGAAAGATATTGCTGTTAGCGTGAATGTGTCTGAGCGCACGCTACGCCGAAAATTGACCGAAGAAGGCACCAGCTTTCAAGAAATCAAAGATAAATTACGCAAAAACATGGCGATTTATTACCTCAGTCAACCCGACATTCCTATTTCCACAATTACCAATAAATTAGGTTTCTCTGAACCAGCAGCCTTCACGCGCGCCTTTAAACAATGGACTGGGCAGACGCCCTCCTTATATCGCGAGAATACACTTATCTAGCGCCAAAACATCAGTCTAAACTAATATAAATACAGATTCAGATAGTTTGATAAAGTGAGCAAACGAGTGTCCGAATATGTCAAGCAATAGACTTTTTTGGTAATTGAACAAATTAAGCGCAAATTGCAAACTAGTGCCTATACTATTTGGGTAATCCAACAACGTTAATCACTAGGATAGGTTCCGAAATGAGTCAATATCACCCCCCTGTACTTGATGCTAAATTTATACTTGACCAGTTAATTGGTTTCGATGGTTTGTGTGAAAAACTTCAATTAGAAGACATTAATATCGACCTAGCCGATGCGGTCTTAGAAGAAGCCGGTAAACTGAGCTCAGAGGTATTTGCTCCGTTGAACTGGGACACCGACCAAAATCCTGCGCAGTGGGCTGACAACAGCGTTACTCAATCACCAGGTTTGAAAGAAGCCTATCAGCAATTTGTGGATAACGGTTGGTCTACATTAACAGCACCAGAAGAGTTTGGTGGACAGAATCTTCCTCAGGTCTTAGGGACTGCAGTCAGCGAAATGTGGCAAGCATCAAATATGGCGTTTGCACTTTGCCCGTTACTGAGTATCGGCTCTGTAGAAGCGCTGCTTGCCCATGGTAGCGACGAATTAAAAGCCCTTTACCTACCCCGCTTAATCGCTGGTGAGTGGACTGGTACCATGAACCTGACCGAGCCAGGTGCAGGTTCAGACCTCGCGGCAGTATCAACAACTGCAACACCAGATGGCGATCACTATCGCATTAAAGGCCAGAAGATTTTCATCACTTGGGGCGATCACCAAATGACCCCAAACATTGTGCATTTGGTACTTGCACGCTTACCCGACGCCCCTCCGGGTGTAAAAGGTATTTCATTGTTCATCGTACCTAAGTTCGTACTCGACGAAAACGGCGAGCCAGGCGAACGCAACGATGTATACCCCATCTCAATTGAACACAAGCTCGGTATCCACGGCTCACCAACTTGTACTATGGCATTCGGTGATAACGAGGGCGCGATTGGTTATTTAGTTGGCGAACCGCACAAAGGCTTGCCATACATGTTTACCATGATGAATCACGCCCGCCAAGGTGTTGGTGTACAAGGTTTGGGCATTTCAGACCGTGCATATCAGCAAGCGGTACAGTATGCGCGTGAACGTGTTCAGGGCAAAAATAAAGATGGCAGTAAAAAGCCTATCATTGAGTACCCTGACGTGCGCCGTATGCTATTAACCATGCGCTCAGGGGTTGAAGCGATGCGCGCTTTAGCACTAGAAGCGTCTGCGGCACTAGACTTTGCTCACGCCGACAATAACAGTAAAGAAAAATATGCGCGTCTTGAACTCTTTACACCCATTGTAAAGGGTTGGATGACAGAGTTTGCACAAGAGCTCACTTCGCTTAACATACAAGTTCATGGCGGTATGGGTTATGTTGAGGAAACAGGCGCAGCGCAGCATTTCCGCGATGCACGTATCCTGCCTATTTACGAAGGTACAACGGCGATTCAGGCGCTCGACCTCATTGGTCGTAAAGTATTAATGGACGGCGGTGTAGCGCTGGAAAGTCTATTAAGCGACATGGCGGCTACTGCTAATGAATTGAGTGCTTCGAGCAACGCCGACGCGCAAGCTTTTGGTGCATCATTCGCCCAAGCCGTAGACAAAGCACGTGCGGCAAAAGAATGGCTGCTGACTAACGCACCGAGCGAAAAAGAGTTATCACAAGCAGTTTGTTTCGATATGCTAATGGCAATGGGCTATTTATGTGGTGGCTGGATGCAAGGCCGTACGTTACTCGCCGTTATCGCCTTAACGGACGCGAACGACGACGTGTACGGTGAAGAGTTCCTTGCTAAGAAGCGTATTTCAGCGATGTATTACAGCCAGTGCTTGCTGCCACGTGCACTACATCATTTCGGTGTAATGGTACAAAACCCTCAAGCACTGTATGAATTTGCTGTTGATCAATTTTAATTAGAATTAGAAGGTTTACTATGAAAATCCTTGTTCCGGTAAAACGGGTTATCGATTACAACGTAAAAGTACGTATTAAACAGGACTGCTCAGACGTCGATTTGAGCAACACCAAAATGTCTATCAACCCGTTTTGTGAAATTGCTGTTGAAGAAGCACTTCGCTTAAAAGAAGCGGGCACAGCAAGCGAAGTTATCGCTGTTTGCATTGGCCCTAAAATCGTTAAAGAGCAGATTCTAGCTGCCCTTGCAATGGGTGCTGACCGCGCGATTCGCATTGATGTAGAAGAGCAACCTGAACCGCTAGTGATTGCGCGTTTGCTGGCTAAAGTAGCCGAGCAAGAAGATGCTGGCCTTATCATGATGGGTAAGCAAGCCATCGACAGCGACAACAACCAAGTGGGTCAAATGCTTGCAGGTATTATGGGTCGCCCACAAGGCACCTTTGCCTCTGTGGTTAAAATTGAAGGCGACGAAGCCCTCGTAACGCGTGAAGTAGATGGCGGTTTACAAACCGTAGCACTGAAACTTCCTGCTATTGTTACTGCTGACTTACGTTTGAACGAACCTCGCTTCACTAAATTACCCGACATCATGAAAGCAAAGCGTAAGCCAATTGCGGAGACGACTGCAGCTGATTTAGGTGTTGAAGTCACATCAACGCAACAACAACTTTCTGTTGCTGCCCCTGCTACACGTCAAGCAGGTATTAAAGTTGCCTCGGTAGACGAGCTAGTCGATAAACTGAAAAATGAAGCGAAGGTGATTTAATGAAAACCTTAGTAATTGCATCACACAACAACTCTACACTCAGCCCTGTTACCTTAGCAGCCGTATCGGCAGCACTTAAAATTGGTGCTTCTTTTGATATTTTTGTGGCCGGTAAAGGGTGTGCAACCGTTGCCGAAGAAGCCGCAAAAATCGATGGTGTTAGCGCAGTACTCGTTGCCGACCACGATGCCCTAGAATATCAAGCTGCAGAAAACCTAGCAGCGACATTACAGGCAAACGCAGAAGGCTACAGCCACATTGTTGCACCGGCGACCAGTGTAATGAAAGATGCACTGCCACGCCTAGCAGCACTACTCGGCGTAGGTCAAATCTCAGATATTACCGGTGTTAATGGCGAAGCTGAATTCGTGCGCCCCATTTACGCGGGCAATGCCATTGCAACCGTTACCTCTAGCGATGCTGTGAAAGTTATCACCGTACGTACATCAGCGTTTGATGCTGCACCAACAGGAGCTGGCACTGGCGCTATTACTGCTGTAGATAATGCTGTTGATTGTGGTCTGTCGCGTGTAGTTAGCGAAGAAATTGCTCAGAGTGAACGCCCTGAACTCGCTTCTGCAAGTATTGTTGTTTCGGGTGGCCGTGGTGTAGGCAGTGAAGAGAATTTCGCACTTATCGAAAAACTAGCAGACCGTTTGAATGCTGCTCTTGGTGCATCGCGTGCAGCAGTAGATGCAGGCTTTATTGGTAACGACCACCAAGTTGGTCAAACCGGTAAAATTGTTGCACCCGATTTGTACGTTGCGGTAGGTATCTCTGGTGCCATTCAGCATTTAGCAGGTATGCAAGGTTCTAAAGTTATCGTAGCGATTAACAAAGATCCAGACGCACCAATTTACGAAGTGGCGGACTACGGTTTAGTCGGTGATTTACACGACCTAGTGCCAGAATTAGAAGCCAAATTAGCCAGCGTACTTTAAATTAAGTGCCATAAAGAGGAACGTCATGGATACTCCAGAACGCGAATCCATCGAATTTGATGTTGTTATTGTTGGCGCTGGCCCCTCCGGCTTGGCGGCAGCTTGTCAGATAAAGAAGCAAGCTGCTGAACAAGGCAAAGAAGTCAACGTCTGCGTGCTTGAGAAGGGCGCTGAAGTGGGTGCTCACATTTTCTCTGGTGCAGTCATTGAAACCAAAGCGTTGGACGAACTTTTCCCTACTTGGAAAGAAGACGGCTTTGCCCTAGGTCAGCCGGTAGCAAAAGACGAAGTGTACTTGTTACGCGATGAGTCTAGAGCCACTGAGTTACCCCACTGGGCGGTGCCACCGTCAATGCACAATGACAACAATTACATTGTGAGTGTGGCGAATTTATGTCGCTGGCTCGCAGAGCAAGCAGAAGAGCTTGGGGTAGAAATATTCCCTGGTTTTACTGCCGCAGATGTGATTTTCGACGACAATGGCAAAGTGTGCGGAGTAGCCACTGGTGACATGGGCGTGGGCGCTGATGGCGAACCAGGCCCGGGCTATACCCCTGGTATGGATATCCTCGCTAAGTACACTATCCTTGGTGAAGGCTGCCGTGGTCACATTGGTAAAGGCATTATCAAGAAGTTCGCGCTTGATTCTGAAGCCGACCCACAACATTACGGCATTGGCTTCAAAGAGATCTGGCAAGTGCCTGAGTCGCAACACAAGCCAGGGTTGGTTGTGCATGGTTCGGGTTGGCCTCTGAGTAAAGGAATGGGCGGTGGTTTCTTTCTCTATCACGCCGAAAATCAGCAAGTATTCGTTGGCTTAATCATCGACTTGAACTATGCCAATCCGCATGTGAGTCCATTCGATGAGTTTCAACGCATTAAACATCACCCGATTATTGCTGAAACACTTAGCGGTGGCGAACGTATCACCTATGGTGCGCGTGCCATCACTAAGGGGGGTTTAAATGCCCTGCCCAAACTCAGCTTCCCTGGTGGTATGTTGGTTGGTTGTGACGCTGGTACGCTGAATTTCAGTAAAATCAAAGGCGTTCATACTGCCATGAAGTCAGGCATGATTGCTGCTGAAGCTATTCTTGAAGCACTCGGTACCGATGCCGAAGAAACGGGTACAACAAACTTCCAACAACTATTCGAACAGAGTTGGGCGTATCAAGAGTTATATAACTCTCGTAACTTCGGGCCCGCACTGCACAAGTTTGGCCCTATCGTCGGTGGCGGCTATAACTGGATGGAGCAGAAGATCTTCGGTGGCAAACCATTGTTGAAGCTGCGCGATTCGAAAGAAGACTACGCGTGTATGGAACCGGCTAGTGCGCACATTAAAATCGACTACCCGAAACCAGACGGTAAACTTAGCTTCGATAAACTTTCCTCGGTTTATATTTCAAATACCTATCACGAGGAAGATCAGCCGTGCCATTTGAAATTGACCGATGCGTCTATACCCATTAAGCAGAACTTGCCTCGCTTCGATGAACCAGCACAACGTTACTGCCCGGCGGGTGTATACGAAGTGGTGGAAAGCGACGGAGAGATGCAGTTCCAAATTAATGGACAAAACTGCATTCACTGTAAAACGTGTGATATTAAAGACCCAGCGCAGAATATTACATGGCGTCCACCTGAGGGTGGTGGTGGTCCAACGTACCCCAACACGTAATCTAACACCAAAACTTCAGTAATCTCGAAGCGTAACTTATCAATCCAAATATGTTGCGTTTCGAGCTTGTTTTCTCAAAATATCAAATACCTGCGCATATTATCGCGTGCAAAAGCAGTTAATACCTACACGTCGCAGATTACCTCTACTTTCCTTTAGTAAGCTAGGCTAAACTAAATACATTATTTTATATCTATCGCGACCAACGTCTCATTACACCCGTTACGCGCAAGGAGCAATCACCGTGTTTTCTATTCCTGAGCAATGGCATGCAAACTTTGTCTTCGCCTTAATTGCCGCCGCCGCATTGCTCATGGCGAGTAACCGTGTTCGTTACGACATGATTGCAATATGCGTGGTGTTAGCCTTAATCCTGACCAACGTACTGCCCGTAAACGCGGCCTTAGCTGGCTTTGGCAATTCTGTGGTTATACTCATCGCGGGGTTACTCGTGGTTGGCGAGATGCTAGACAGGACCGGGGTAGCGAGGTTTGTCGGCAATTGGATCAGTCAAAACAGCAGTAGCTCAACCACCAAAATGCTGATCATGCTAATGTTGGCGAGTGCCATACTGAGCGCTGTAATGAGTTCGACCGCCGTTGTTGCTATCTTCATTCCTATTGTGCTGCGCATTGCTAAATATTCAAACAGCAGTCCCAGTAAACTACTCCTACCCATGTCTTACGCTGCATTGGTGAGTGGCATGTTGACCTTAATTGCGACTCCGCCAAACTTAGTGGTAAGCGCAGGTTTAAAGAGTCAAGGGTTTGAACCACTGAGCTTTTTTTCCTTCACCTTGCCCGGCTTGATTGTGCTAGCTGGTTTGGTGTTATACATGGTCAGTTACGGTCGAAAATGGCTTCCCGAAAGTGCCCCAAGCGGGGAGGAAGCCAAAAGCAGATCGGTACAAGCATTGTGGGATGAATACCGCGTTGAGAAAGAACTGACCTATTTACGCGTTGCCATTGGCTCACCGCTGCACGGAAAAACCATTGGCGAAAGTGAATTATACAAACAGTACGGTATCCGTATCCTTGACTTGTCTCAGCGAGTTCGCGGCTGGCGTGAACTGAAAGCAGGCGTGTCGCCCGATATCGTGTTACACATAGACGACATACTCCACGTCGCTATTCCCCCCGCATGCATAGAACAGGTTAAAGAAGAACTTAATTTGGTCGCTTTTCATCCTTCTCAGTTAGAGGAACAATATCGAGCATGGGAATTTGGTGCGGTCAGCGTGCTGATCCACCCCGAGTCTAAATTAGTTGGGCGCTCAATTACCGAAGCACATTTGCGTGACCATTATGGTGTTGATGTCTTTGGCATTCGGCGAAATCACCAAGTGTTAGACGATTATGCCAATCAAAAATTACAACCGTCAGACTGCTTACTCGTCACCGGCGCTTGGGCTAGAATCGCCCAACTGCAGAAACAAAAACATGACTTTGTAGTGCTAGAAATGCCACTTGAAGCCAGTGATATTGTACCGGCGTACCAGCGCATGCCTATTGCTTTGCTGATTACCGCTTTCATGGTGTTAAGCTCGGTATTTAATTGGATGCCGTTGGTGGCCGCTGTACTCATTTCGGCTATTGCCGCAGTGGTGACGCGCTGTTTAACCGCGGCCGACGCCTACCGTGCTATTCATTGGCAAAGCTTAGTGCTATTAGCTGGCATGTTGCCATTAGCCGATGCTCTACAACGCACAGGTGGCACCGACATTATTGTTGATCAACTCGTGAGTATTTCCAGTGGCGCATCGCCTCAAGTACTCTTAGTGTGGTTGTTTTTCATTACTGCATTACTCACCAATATTTTGTCGAACACAGCGTCTGCGGTGCTCATGACCCCAATTGCGATTAGCATTGCCACCCAACTTGGCGTATCGCCCTACCCTATGGCAATGACCGTTTTGTTCGCCGCCTCAGCCGCTTTTATGACTCCCATCGCCTCACCCATCATCACCTTAATTGTCGAGCCGGGGAAATATCGTTTTACTGATTTCATCAAACTCGGCACACCCATGTTAGTTTGGGTATTTGCGTGCTGTTACTTTCTTATTCCCTTCTTTTTTCCATGGTAACCACGTGTCACTGACGCCTTTGCTATTGAAATATGCAATATTTCTTACATTAATATGAGATATTTAGGATACAGTGACTAAATTTCTTCAGAAATGGGCTATTTTCTGTATTTCCATTTATACTGTGCGCGCTTTTTATTCGCTGCCTGTCAAGTAAAGAAAGGCACGGCAAATGAACATAAGTATCAGTCATAAGAATAACCGCTGAGGGTAGGTGTCACGTAGATGACGACTGATGTTGTGAGCACGCGAATAAGGCAACAACGCTTATGAGCATATAAAGCCACTAGAGGTTGTTGATCTTTGTATGAAAAGCAGCCGGCATAGCAACGAGGTATAATTGTTTCGCCAAAAATAATTAACCGTAATGTTGCTATGCCAAGAA
>MDTF01003538.1_pt1 | contig 25250 bp, 22 predicted proteins | sample 811191 | NCBI WGS metagenome assembly MDTF01 (sample SAMN05326649, study PRJNA326480) | marine metagenome | isolation source: seawater | place: Southern Ocean | collected 2011
GGAAGCGCAGTAATGCGTGTAGCTGACCAGTACTAATAGCTCAATTGGCTTGATTTATGCACTGAAAAAAATTTTTAGAGTGATTTTAAGAATTAATATATCTTATTTACAACCCCAGCCTAATTTGCTGGGGTTTTTTTACATAATTTTCAATTACAACTAATTAAATAAAATTTTTAAATAATAGTAATGAATTTTTGTGTCTAGTGCTTAATAATTAAATCATCTTATTTATAGGCTTATTTTTTTCTATTGATCAAATTATTATGTTAAAAATATATATAAAATTTTTAATAAACAAGTAAATATTTAAAATATTGAATATCTTAAAAAAAATTTGGCGTATTTCATCAAATAGAATAAAAAAATTTTCAATTCTTTATTCTTTCGTGAGTGTTACCAATTCTTTAGTTGAAATTTTTGCCCTGGTATCATTATTACCATTTTTACAATTTGTTCTTGGAAAAAACTCAAATGAAGTAGTTTTTTTGAATTATTTTAATTTTTTAAAAAACTTAAATTTAGATATAAAATATGGAACTATTCTTTTTTTATTTTTAATTTTCATATTCTGTATAAAGTTAATTTTTAATTTTTTAAATTTATATTTAAGTCAAAAAATTATTTTTGAGTATAGTAAATACTTACCAAATATGCTGTTAAATAAATATTTGACATACCATTACCCCTTTTTCTTAAGGAACAACTCATCAGAGTTATTAAAAAATATAACATCAGAGATACCAAGGGTTATTACAGGCTGTGTAGCAATGATTATAGGCCTGATATCAGATCTCACATTAGTATTCGTTGCAGTGATCACTTTACTTTTCTTTGATTTTAAAAGCACTGCATTAGTGGGAATATTATTATTTTTTCTTACCTTTTTATATATATTTTTTTCAAAAAAAATGATTTTTACATCTGGTGAAAACCGAAGAAGGCTTGATACTTTAAATTTTCAAACAATATCAAGTACATTTGACAACATTAAGTTAATTAAAATTTTAAGCAGAGAAAATTATTTTACAGCATTTTTTAAAAATACAAATAACGCAACAGCAAAATCACATCTTAAATTTAATATCATATCTTCACTACCAAGAATATTACTTGAGTTTATTTTGGTAATTATGGTTATTTTGGTTGCAATAATTGCTTTAACTAGTCCAAATGAAAACGTTATTTACTTGCTTGCAATTTATGTTGCAACAGCTGTTAGATTAATCCCTTCGATAAGTAAAATTATTTCAGCATCTTCAAATCTAAGATTTAATTTACCAGCACTAGATATTCTTTATAAAGAACTTTTTGATGGTGATGCAAATTCTAATAATAAAATAATTGTCAAAAATGATATAGTTAAATTAAAAGATAAACTTGATTTTGAGAATGTTACATTTTCTCATTCAATAAAATCAGAAACAATTTTAGAAAATATTAGCTTAACAATTAAAAAAAATGATTTTATAGGAATTATTGGTGAAACTGGATCTGGGAAAAGTACTTTTGTTGATTTATTATCTGGACTTATCCAGCCCACATCTGGAAAAATTATTGTAGATAATAATTTTGTTATTAATGAAGAAAATCAAAAAGTTTGGCAAAAAAATATTGGATATTTGTCACAAAATATTACTGTATTAGATGGATCTATTAGAGAAAATATTGCATTTGGTTGTCACGAAAGTGAAATAGATAATCATAAAATTGAAAAAGTAATTGAACTGGCTTCACTGTCAGATTTTGTATTAAAAAGAAAGGGAGGTATCTTTTCCAATATTGGTCAAGGTGGCGTACTGATGTCAGGTGGGGAAAAACAAAGGTTAGCTATAGCTAGAACTTTATATTTTGATCCTGAATTTTTAATTTTAGACGAATGCACCAGCTCACTAGATGTTGATACTGAATTTGAAATTCTAAATATTCTGATGAAGCTGCACTCAAAAACAATTATTTTTATAACACATAGAAACCATAACTTAAAATATTGTAATAAAATTTATGAAGTTAAAAATAAAAGAATGACACTAAGGTTAATTAATGAGGTTTTTTAAATTAGTATTGATATAATTATATTTAATAAAAATTATGATAAATTATGGATCACATTATATAGATAAGAAAGACTTAGCTTTGGTGGTAAGTGCTTTAAAATCAAAGTCTCTTACAACTGGAACTTATGTTGATAATTTTGAAAAAAATTTAAACCAATATTTTGGATGTAAAGATTCAGCTGTTGTTTCAAGTGGTACAGCTGCTCTTCATATTGCTGGAATAGTTCTTAATTGGAAGAAGGGTGATATTGTAATTACAGCTCCTAATACTTTTGTAGCCACTTTAAATACAATTTTATATTCTGGAGCTACCCCTGATTTAGTAGACATACAGATGAATAGCTATTCAATAGATCTAAACTTATTAGAAAAAAGAATTATTTATTATAAAAATAAAAATAAAAAAGTTAAGTGTGTTATAGCCGTAGATTATGCGGGTCATCCATGTGATTGGAAAGGTCTAAAGTATTTATCAAAAAAATATGGTTTCCAACTTGTTAATGATAATTGTCACGCAATGGGCTCTAAATATGAGGGTCGTCTAGATTATGCGGCTAAGTTTGCTGATATAGTAACACATAGTTACCACCCAGTTAAAAATTTTACCACAGGGGAAGGTGGTGCAATTTTAAGTAACAATTCTCAATATATTAAAAAAGCAAAAATATTGAGATCACATGGATTGATTTATAATAATAAAAAAAATTCAAGTAGATATTATGATTTAAAAACTCTGGGTTATAATTACCGATTAACAGACTTTCAATGTGCCCTTGGGATATCACAACTTAAAAAGCTTCCAAAATTTATAGAAAAAAGAAGAAGTATATCTAAAGTTTATGATAATTCTTTTCAAAAAATAGAATTTATGAAAGTTATTGATGAAAAAAAAAATGATTATAGTGCCAATCATCTTTATCCTTTATTGATTAATTTTAAAGAGCTTAAGGTTTCTAAAAAACAATTTTTTTTGAGAATGCTAAAAAAAAAAATAAGGCTGCAAACTCATTACATGCCACTTCATTTTCATAGCTATTACAAAAAAAATTTTAAATTTGCTAACCGAAAATATCCTATTAGCGAACTATTTTATGACAGAGAGGTTTCACTACCCATTTATTATGGCTTATCATCTAAAGATACCGAAAAAGTAATTATTAAAATATTTGAAACATTAAAAGAATAAGACCTGATTTTAGTTTACCTAGATATAAGTGAGTGTCTATATTGGGCAGCAAATAAAACAAAAATTGATTTATTGGATCTAGAATACATATTGAAGATTTATAACAACCACTATATTTTAATTGTATGAATGGAAAAAAATCTGAAACGATAATCATGAAAAAATATATATTAAAAAAAATATTTAGAAAAAGTATTTTTTAGAAATGTTAAAAAAGTTAATTAATTCTCAAAGTTCTTTAAAATTTTATTTATTAAGGTTTAAAAAAATCTATCCAGAAGTTTATAAGAAAAAAATTCAACTTCTTAAAATTTTTTATGTATCAGTCAATTCACTACATGAAACATCGTATTCAAATCGTTTTTGGAAAATACTCTCAGAAGGGTATATACATGAAATTGCAGCACTTCAAAATCTTGTAAAATATATAGATTTAAGCAAATCTACAAAAGAAAAAAATTTTTTCTCTCCTAATAATTCTCATAAGCAATTTTATCACTCCATATACAATGAATCTATTTTAGATAATATAAATCACTTAAATGACGTATATGAAAATATATCTTTATTAATTATTAAACCCAACATTGAAAAAATTATAAGAAAAAAAAAGTTTACTAAGAATCTTTTAATTCTTTTTATTTTTAACAAATTTTCTTTATTACTAAAGAAATTTTTTAATTTTAAACTAATTGGAGCAGATAGTTTTAATTTACGTCTATTTCTAATTCTATTAAAAAATAAAAAAGCTTTATTCTTTTTACCAGATGAAAAAATTTTTCCTTCAAATAAATTTAATCCTGAATTAAGAAAAAAACTATTTTTATTGGGTAAGCCATTTTTGTCTAATGTGGAAGATCTAAAATTATGGTACCTAATATGTTTTTTAATACCCACTCCATTGATAGAAAATTTTTGTTCAAAAAAAATTGAGAATAAATTTGATTCTTTTTTTATATCCCAAGTAACTATGGAGCTTGAAAAAAAAAAGAAAATAGCAAAAGAAATTGAAAATGGTGTAAAATTAACAATGTATAATCATGGAGGTAACTATTTTTCTTTTAATACCAGTTATTACGATCATCATGAGGTGCAAATATCCGATATTTATTTTTCATGGGCAGATACTAATTTTTTAAAGTCTGAAAATTCTTTTTCTTTAAAAAGTAATGAATCAATTTATCAAATACCAACCTTTAACATAATCAAACAAATAAAAAAAAAAAAATATGATTTTGTATTAATCAACAATGCTTTCCGAAAATTGCGCGCTGATGGTACGGGTAATCCATGTTTTAATCAGGCTTATAAGCAGGTAGATGATGTCTTAAAATTTTTAGATAATGTGGTTAATAAAACTGAAAATTTTTTAATTAAGGACATAAATTTGCCTGGTCATATAAATGCTAATGATTATTATGACACAAGGTCTCTTCAAAAAGTTACAACAACTAATCTCAATTTATTAATTTCAAAATCTAGTCTTGCTGTTAATTCATATTATGGCACACCATTCCACAGCCTTATGGCTAATGATATTCCAAATATAATCTTTATAAAACTTTCTTATTATGATTTTAATAAAGTTTTTTTAAGCTACTTAAGAGAATTTCAGAAATTTCAATTAGTACATTTTAATCCATTGTCTGCCTCTAAATTTATAGAAAATAATATCGATAACATTGAAGATATTTGGAATGACCCTAACCTAATTAAATTGAGAAAAGATTTTAATTTAAAATTTAATCAAAACCCCTATAATTGGCAAAAAAAACTTAGTAACTTAATATAATATTATTTACCCAAACTATGAATAATCTTTTTTTTGATAATTTTTCTGAATCCATTCAGCCAGTTAGAGTAAAATGCACCAATCTATTTGATAAATTAAAACTAGATAACAAGTGGAATCCTGAATTATTTTTTAAATTAGAAATAAAGAAATCCTATATAAAATCAGTTTTGAGATATTGCCCAGAAACCCAAAAATTACAAAAAAGTATATTGGTGGCTCTTAAAAAAAAATTTAATGAATTTGGGTATACGCAATTTTATCCAATGCTACATCTTTCTCAAGACAAGTTAGAGGCGGGAGGGTTTCATTATGATCAGGTTGATAGTAAAGCAATCCATACATTATGGATTGCTATTTCAGATTATAGTTACAATGGTCTAGCAATTATGCCTTACAATACTCAAAATAGTTTTTTCAATAGATTGATTATAAAATCTGGAATCACAAAAATTTTAAGTAAAAATATTTCAGTTAAAAGGGGAGATTCTTTTCTGTGGCCTGGAACTTTAATTCATGCGGGAAATTTTAATAATTCTAATAATTATTCACTTGCCATGCAAATGAAAATTATAGGTACAAAGAATACTTTTGCATTTGAAAAAACCAAACAAGCTACAACAGTAGATGTAGATTATTTTAATACTGACCATTACACAGAAGGGAATGAAATAAAAGATTTTGACTGTTTTTCTGACTTGATTCATCACACCGTTGAAATATCTACTGAAAAATCTTCTTTTGAACAAAAATTTAGCAAAATTAATCAAAAAATTATTTCATTAGAAAAAAATATTAATAGGCAAGTAGTCTCTTTTGCTTTCTCTATTTTGTCGCAAAGATTGCTTTTCTCAAACAAATTTAACATGTCAAATTCACCAAATAACCAGAACCTTTCATTAATGCTTGATTTTGCATCACTAGCGCTAGGTTCTGAAAATTTAATTTCAAAGAAAAGAATTCTTAGCCACAATAGTTCTCTAAAAAATTCTTTGAGCTCTATATTAAAGATTCACTAGCTATAAATATTTAAATAATGAAAAAGGTATTAATTATTGTTGGAAGTATTTTTTAGTGTCACACGTTGTAGATACTCTTTCTGATAGTGGCTTTCATGTTAATATTTATGACAAGAATAAATCAAAAAGTTAAAATTAAAAATCATCTGTTTAGTGTTATCTGTTTGATGCCTATTACCATTGACATCTAGAGTTACGTTCAAATTATTAACATCTCGAATTTCACCTTTGGTTACTAAATAAGGACCTAAAGTTCCAAATATATCACCAGATACAGGTACTCTAAATAGTTAATATTCTTTTTTTTTAAAATCTCAGCATATTTTTTTGTAATAATGGGATTGACTGAACTCATATCAATTACTGTAGCCCTTTCTTTAATGTTGGATATAAATTGGTACTGCCCATTAGCTTCTCTACTTCAGCATCATCTGTAAGCATCGTAATAACTACATCAGAATTTGTAACAACGTTTTTGATGGATGTGAATATTTCTGCTCTAAATTTTTGAGTCTATCTACTTTATCTTGAGATCTATTATAAGTTTTTAAATTATAGCCTACTTAAGAATATTTTTCACCATGGGAAATCCCATAAGACTAATTCCAATAAAACCAATATTCATCATATAACTTATACTATTTTCTTAACTAAACTTAATAACTTTATAATCATTATTATATCTTGAAAGATTTTGGCTGAATTCCCTTAATATTTGTCTTTATCTTAAATAAAGACCCTGAATATTTATATTTTTTAATTTCATTTTTATTCATACCCTTTAAGGCAGTTGATACAAAAACTTCATTATTACTCAATCCACCAAAAATACAATTTGTAATATTTTTTGCTGGCAAATCAATTTTATGAATTCTTTTACCCATTAAATTATAAACAGAAATACATGCACCACCAAAATGACAAACCCAAACATTTTTTTTTGAGTCTATTGTCATTCCATCAGGTGAACCATCTTTTTCTGAAAATTTTAAAAATTTTGTTTTTTTTACTATTTTATATTTTTTATTTATCTTAATTTTATAAATTGTTTTACTACGACTATCGGTATATAAAAAATTTTCAGCATTGATAAAAGCAGGTCCGTTTGTAATACAGTATTTTGTATCTACTTTATGAATATTAAGTTTTTTATCTAAACAATATAAAGATCCATTTTTAATATTTCTTTCAAGGTTATCCATAGTTCCAAACCACAGTCTGCCTTTGGGGTCTATTTTTCCATCATTTATTCTATTTAGAGGTTTATCTTTTTCAACAGGAATAGATCTAATAGTTTTTTTATTTTTGAGATTAATAATTCTAAGTTCGGATTGCAAACCAAGTATAAAAACATCTTTTTTAATATGAGCAAGAAACCCAATTTCTTTATCTACTTTAATAATAATTTTTTTATTGGTTTTTATATTTATAGTTAGAATTTTTTTTTTTTTGATATCAACAAAATAAATAGAATTATGTGATGGCACCCATAAGGTGCCTTCACCTAATAATGTTTTTGCATTCCAAATAGCTTTAGGCTCTGAGGTTATGATATTCAAATTATTCAACTATAACTTTTGAGTTTTGTTCACCCAGATTATCAACCGATAACTTAATTAGTTCATAGGTATCAGGTGATTTTCCTTTAACCCACTGACCTATCTTCTTAAGCTTCCACCCTCTATCACTCACATCTTTTACTAAACAATATTTAGGAATATGACTTTTTGCTTCTTTTTCATTAATAATCATACATTATTTTAATGTAATTAAGGGGCACTTACACAATCTTTTTCCATAAATTTTCAAGATATTTTTATTTGGAAAACGCTTACTACCAGCTCTATCTATCATAATTGTATAGATATGTTTTTGTTTTTTCATAAGATAACTTTAAAAAATAATAATCGTAAAATTTACTGTGGTTATTTATAATAATTAATAGTTTTTTCAAGACCCTCAATTAAATCTGTTGGATTTTTTATAAAAATATTTTTTCCATTAAGAATTTTTAATTTTTTTGGGTCAGAGATGTAGTGACCAATATTTTTTATATTTAAATATTTAACTTTTTTATCTATTTTAAGTTTATCTGCAGTTATCTTTAATATTTTAGATACACTAATTTTTTTTGATCCAGTCAAATTTATTATCATATTCTCAAATTTATTTTTTAAAATTAATATTGAACATTCGGTTGCATCGTCGATATAAATATATCTTCTCATATTCTTTTTACTCCCATAATAATAAAGCTTCTTTTTTTTTATAGCTTTTTCAACAATCTTTCTTACACCATTAGATATTGGACTTTTTGGTCCATAAAGTGACCCATATCGTAAGATTGTATATTTAATGTTATGATGTTTTGAATATTCAGTTATAAAATCTTCAGCTGCTCTTTTACCGAAACTATAAAAACTACCTTCTTGAGATATTGCATAAATACTGCTTGCATAAATAAATCTTTTTACACCATAATTTTCACACAATTCAAGAATTTTAGCAGTGCCTTCAATATTATATTTTATTACACCTAATGGGTTAGACATTGCAGTTTCTAAGTCGCTAATTCCAGCAAGATGAAAAACGCAATCCTGATTTTTAACTGCTTTACGAAGATTTTTATCGTTAAGAAAATTAGATTTTATTATTTTTAATTTCTTAAATTCTTTAAGATTACTAATATTTTTATCTAATATAGTTATTTTATGATTTTTTTGGTAAAGTTTTTTTACCAAATTATATCCAAGAAAACCATTCCCACCTATTACTAAAATTTTCATTTATTGCTTTCTCAGTTGTTGAAATTTTTAAATTTTTTTAACATTAATACCTTTAAATATATCATTATTTTTGAATTTAATCTGTTTCTTGTTATTGTAATGTTTTGTGATCATTTATACGATGATATCGAATTAATGAACCTTGAATATAACTATTTAAAGCACAACCCATATAAAAAATACTGGTTACATTTGGTGTTGGCATTGTTATAGAAAATTTTTTAGAATTATTTTTTAGTTTAAAGGGAGCATTTTTTTCCGAATAAGAAAAGGTCCCATCCTCTATATTTGAATGAATATATTTATATGAAGTCATGATGTTGAAGTTAACATTACCCTTTTGAAACATTATTTAATAGACTAATTTTAATTATATAATATACAAAACTAATATTACTAACTCAATAATATTAATCATTATAATATGATAATTTTGAATACGTACTCTTTTGCAATAAAAATGGGTCTCATCCCAAATAACAAGGATAATGATTGGAAATTTATCGACTTTGTAAAGTACATTAAAAAGAAGAATACCAAAGGAATTGAATTTCCTATAGATTTTTTTGCAAAAAATTATAACAACATGGTGGTTAAAAAAAAATGCCAAATAAAATAGGTTAAAGAGTTTAGAGTGAAATTTTACAAAAAATATTTACCTTATATAATTATTTTTCTTTTAAACTTTACTTGGCTTATGGTTCATTTGCCTATGCCCTTAGTAAATGAGACTCATTTTTTAGTGGCAAAGCTTGGTGAGATTGGTCCTAATAATTTTAATTCCTATTACAGCCTTTTATACACTCCTATTTTTTTTATTATAAATTTAATATATTCAAATTATGCGCTAATATCTTTTACGACAATATTTCTTAATATTTTTTCTTATTGTTTGATATTTTACTTATTTAACAAAATAGTTAAGGATCGGTTAATTTTAATTATAGGAATACTATTATTTTCGCCTCACTCAAATGCTTTTTTTATTAAGATAATACAAATATTATTTGATGAGCAAATTTCAATTTTTGGATTTATATTGCCAGGACCTGGATATGATTTGGGCTATTTTTTCTTATCACATAGGTTATTTTTGCTAATTTTTCACATTTTTAGCATATATTTCTATATTTCGAATAAGAATTATTTATTTTTTATTTCACTATTACTTTTAAATTTTTCTCATGCCAATTCAGGGATTTTAATTTCATCAGCTTTTATTTTTTGTGAATTAATTACGTCGATAAGTACAAAAAAATTTCTCTCTCATCGAATGTTTGCAATTTTATTAAGTGGAGCAATTCCAGTTCTCTTGAAATTAAGAAATGTTTTTCTTATTAAGACAGATTCAAGTTTTTTAACAAACACACAGTGGTATGAAAATATGATTAAAAATGAGGATGATTTTTCCATTTTATTTCAAATAGCTTATAATCACTATAGTTTAGCGTTTGCTTACCTGTTATTAATATTTCTTTTACTTCTGGCTTATAAGAAAAAAATTAATTTTCCAAAAGTAATATATTTATTTATTTTTCCTTTTCTTTTATTTTTGGCCTTAGGAATTCTTGAATTCTTATCTGTTTACTTTGATAATTTTACATTTATTTATCCAGTTATTGTTTTACAGCCTGGTTACAAATTATTGAGTATGAGTTTTTTGCCACTACTTTTAATTACCTCGCTGGTAATAAAAAAATTTAATTTCAATATATTGAAATATGAGATCTTTATTTTTAATTTTTTATTTTTATTTTTATTATCATCCAGCTGTTTTTTTTTGATAAAGAATAACCAAAAATTTTTTGAAGAAAAGAATAAAATTTTGGCTAACTATAATCATAAAATATCAGGTGCAATTGATTATTTAAAAGCATCCAAAATTAAACATAATCCATCATTTATTCCACTTAATAATATTGATAAGGTTAATTTTACTACCAACTCTTATAAAAATATCAAAAATACTTTTGATATTAAAAAAATAGATGAATCAAATTACAAACATATATATCCTGACAAGAGTTATGAGGTTTATAACAAAATTGATGTTTTGGTCGATATTATTGAAGCAATAAAATTTTTTGTTCCTGAGAATCAAGGAATAATTGTTCCCCCTTATCAAGGATATTTTAGGGATGCCTTACCTGAGTATAAAATTTTTTTTCAAGATAAGCATGATGGTAATATTATGATGGGTGGAAAATTTATTTCTTTTGAAGGTATTCGTAGAATGAAAACTTTATTGAAAAAAGATTATACAGACTTGGGGTCTTTGCATTCTGGACTTTTTTATCAACAAATCAGAAAAATTTATTTGACTCTTAAAATTGATGATTTAAGAAATATAGTCATGGAATATCCAGATTTTAACTATATGCTTACAGAGTCATCTCACAAAATTGATAATGCAACTATAATTTTCTCAAATAAACTTTATAATTTGTATTATTTTAGGTAAACTTAATAATTTAAAGTACCGACCTTTTATGCGAAATTATCTTTCTAATATCACAATGTTTAAAACTTATATAGCTGAGTACTGTTACCCAATATTACTGTTTTTTTGTTTTTTATTCCCACTCACGATGGGCAGTCGTTTTGTGTATTATGACTTTTATTTCTCGTTCCAGTGTTTACTATTGTTTTTTTGTTTACTAAGATTTAAATTTATAAAATTCAATATCTCAATTTTTGCCTTATCTTTAATATTTCTCCTAATTTACTCTTTTTCCCTTTTTTCTTATGGGTTTGGGGGTAATGAAAACTTTTGGATGATACGCCCCTTTCCTCCAATAGATATGGGCATATTTTATTTCTGTTTTATGGTTTCAATAATTAATTTTGATAAAATCGCCATAGCAGAAAAAAAAATATTTAGTTCAATACATAAACCAATCAAAGTTAAAAAAAATTCAATCTTACATTCCAAAGATAATAAGAGTTTAATTATTTCAGAAAAAGATCTATTTTATCTTTGCCTACTATTTATCTATGTAATTTTATTCACTTTTACACTTGAGCCCATGCAAATAAATATTCGATTAGGAAATGATGCATCTACTTTGAATGGTTCCATTGAGAATTCTGTTATACTGAATGCAAGGTATAGGATTAATTATTCTGATCCTAACATGTCAGCTTTGATATTTATTTTAACTTTTTATATTTTGAGCTTTAATTTCCCTAAACCATTTTTTATAACAGGTATTGTCCTAATTGTTTTGGTAACAGGCAGCAGAAGTGCCATGGTATTATCTCTTATTTTATATTCTTTAACCACTTTTCATCAAATTAAATTTAGGTCTTTAATTTATTTTTATTTTATACTTATATTTTTTGTTTATGCGTTTTCATGGTTTTTGACTGATTATGTTGCATTAAATAATATAAACAATAACGATGCAATTTTTAATTTTTTAAAAATATTTTGCCCCGTAAACAACTGTAGACCATTGCAAGAATTTATTGAAACAGGCCCATTAAGAATATTTGACATATTTGATATTTCTAATTTCCATAGATTTAACGTAATTGGTGCAAACCTTCATGATTTTAGCAAAATGAATATTTCAGACTATTCTCTTCCACACTTCGACCACAGCAAACATCTCTTAAGTAATTCTTTTGACTCCTCTCACGAACTAATTTTAAGCATGTTACCAAGACTTGGACTGCTTTTAGTTTTATTCATCTTAGGTATTATTTTTTATGTTATGAAGAAATCTTATTTTTTTAGGTTTATTTTGTTTCCACTGATGCTATCCAGCATTTTTCTTGGAGCTCAGTTTCTATTACTTGCACCTTTGATTTTTTTATCATTTTTCTATCTTTATCGTGAGTAATTTTATTGATGTACAACGATAATTCTATTATGTAATTGCTAATGATTTGTACATTATTGATAAGCAGAAAAGAAAAAATATCCTTTCTTAATAAAAATATAAAGAAATACAAAGAATAGGTGATATGCAAAAATTTTTGGGTGATTTAGTTGATCAAGTAACTTTTGTTAATTATTTGCCATGGGAAAATGTTTACGAAAGCAATAAAAGTGAAATCAAAACACCATGTTCTGATTTGTGGAGGAGAATGATTGTTTGGTGGGATGACATAAAAAACCCATGCGATATAGACTATAAATCAACATTTAATAATGGAAATATTAATAATAGTGCCATATCTGAACTTTGGAGAGGTCAATCTTACGAAAATTTGAGAAATGCGCATATTAAAAAATTGCGGTATTCAGTGAGCCCATGCAATAAGTGTACACTTATATAGCTTCTTATGAAATGTTGTGAAATTTTCGATGATAAGTCTAAATCTTACAGTAAAAATAATGATGTATTAAAAATTTTTACAAATGAGTGGGGTAAAAGTAATAACTTTTTTTATTTTATACCTAGAGAAATAGAAAATAATAAATCAAAATTAAGAAAAAAATACCTTGAATATATAAATAGTATAGATGACGTCAAATTATTTGGCCAAGAGATTCATAATTTTTTTAAAATTGGTAGTATTTCTTATTATTACTTATCTAGAAACAAAGAAAAAAGTATTTATAATTCTAATGGCATATTAGATTCTATAAAATTTTTTAGCATAATAAGAATATTAGAAGAGAAAAAAATTAAAAAAGTAATTTTTAATTCATGTAATAAAAATTTAAAGAAAACGCTAATTTTATACTGTTTACAAAAAAATATTTTTTTTGAAAACAAAATGTCAAATTTTCATTTTCATTTTAATGATGTCGGTAGAAAATTAGTTTTATTTCTTAACACTATATTGCAAATCAGGGTTTATTTAAAAAAAGAAATTTATATTAACAATGCTGAGGTTCATTTTTTTTCATATTTTCTTAAATTTGAAAATATAAAAAAGAAGCTTATTACACAAGGATATTGGGGAAATCTATTTTCTAGTATCCAAAAAAATAAAATAAAAACACAAATTAATTATGTTTTTAATAAAGATAAGAGTTTCACGATAAACAGTGCTCGAGCATTTTTATTTAATAAAAATAATAAAATAATAGAGAATAGAATTCTTAACTCAAAAATTTCGTTACAGAATTTTATTAAATTAATATTTTATTATAGTGTTTTACTATTTAAATCTTTTTTTATAACAAAAAAAATTTTCAAAAAGAATGATATTAACCTATATTATTTTTTGAAAGATGATTTATATAGCTCCTTAAGAGGAGCCACATGTGTAAAAAATTTATTTTTTAATTTCTGTATTAAAGAATTTTTTTATAAAAAAAAAAAAATTAAGTATGGTTTTTATTTATTTGAGAATCAATTCTGGGAAAAGTTAATCAATTTTTATTGGAAAAAAAACAATCATGGAGAATTAATTGCAGTTAAACATTCAGCAATAGGTTTTTGGGATTTTAGATTTTGCTTTGATGTAAATAAAAAATATTTACCAAATCGTATGTTTTCAAATAGTAAATATAATAGTAAATTATTTTCAGATATGAATTTTGGAAAAAAAGTTGTTAAAATAAATGAAGTTTCTAGTTTGAATTACATAAAGAGTAACAAAAGGAAGAAAAAAAATGTAGAAAATAAAATTTTAATTGTAGGTGATATTAATTTCAATTCAACTATGAAGCTTATAAAGCTTTCTCTTAATTTATTATCTTATAATAAAAATATTAAATTATTTCTTAAACCTCATCCTGCAAATATTGATAAATTTCGTAATAAAATACCAGGTATCCAGGTCGTGCAAAAATTAGATCTAAATAATTATGGAGTAGCAACTTTCACCTCTACTACCTCAGCCTATTTAGATGCTGCAAAAGAAAATATAAAAGTTTGTGTTTATTTGGATGGTGAAAATTTTAATTCATGTATGAATACAAACATTAGTGGTCATAATTATTTTTATGATAAAATCTCATTAATAAAAATTATGGATAAAAAACAAAAAAATATTAAATTTTATTATTTTAATTCTAATTCTAATTCTCTAACTTGGAATACTATATTGAAAAAAATTTATTATAATAAAATTATTTAATAAATATTAATGGATAAAAAACAGGAACTAATTTCAATTATAATACCCACATACAATAGTTCATCGTTTATAGATTCTTGCCTAGAAAGTGTAATAAAACAAACTTACACCAATTGGGAAATTATTATTATTGATCAAATGTCATCTGATAATACTCTTGATGTTGTTAAAAAAAAAAATAATAAAAAAATCAAAATTTTCTTAAACTCGAATGTAGGTAATATTGCATCTTCTAGAAACATAGGTATTAACAATTCAAATGCTAATCTTGTAGCTTTTCTAGATAGTGATGATATTTGGTTAGAAAATAAACTAGAAGATAGTGTTGCTTTTTTAGGAAACAGTGATCTTGTTTATCATAATGCATCAATACTCAAAAAAGATAAAACCCTATCTATTGATAAGTCTCACCGTTTTTCTATTAAAGACAATCCTGAGCTTATGCTTACATTGGGAAATCCCATTATTACCTCATCTGTAGTTTGTAAAAAAAAAAATTTTAAATAAAATAATTCAATTTTCTGATGACCGCGATTTAGTAGCCATTGAAGATTACGATCTTTGGGTAAATTTGGCATTTGATGGAGCTAACTTTAAATATCTTAATAGATGTTTATGCATATATAGACATCATGATAATAATATTTCGAATATTAAATTTAATAGAATAATTGGACTAAAAAAAATTTTTGCAAAATATGATTTTAAACTTGCCAAATATTCAAAGCAAAAAGCAAACAGCTACCTCAGATATTTAATTGCAAATATTCTCTTTTTGCAAAAAGATTCAGCAATAGCTAGTGAATATTTAAAACTATTGTTTAGTAGATTAGATTTTTCTAAAAAAATAGATTGTATAAAAAAAATAATAAAAATTTTTTTTAGATAAAATTCTATTTTACCATCCATCTTTTGGGAACACTGTCTTTATTTAAAAATTTTTTGGAAGCACAAATCTTTATATTATTTTTATTTTTATATTCCGATATATAAACCGCCCACCAATAAAAAGAACTATTAGTTATAATAAAATTTTTAAAATTACTCATCATTGATAAATATTCTAATGAATTTCCTTTAAAACCAGATTTTAAAGTTATTAATTTAAAATTATATTTTATAGATTTTTTTAACTTTTTCTTATAATCAAAAGTTGTAAATATATAAATATCTTTTTTTTTAATTTTTGATATTGAGTTATTGATAAAATTAAGTGTTTCTAATCCACCAAAATTTCTACGAATTTTGATTGGTGCTTCTTCAAATAATCTTATTCCAACCATTGTTGATTTATCACTAATTTGTTTTTTTAAATTAAGAAATAATTTTCCAATCCTCAAATTACTTATAATAGAGTTCATAATTTTTATTTTATTTTCCAGAAAATATTTTTCTGTCTGAAAAAATCCAATTAAATATATATTTTTATATTTTTTGGTTAAATTGAAAAAATTATTAATAAATTCTGTTTCCCTTGTTTCATCAATAATAATAGTATTTCCAAAAGTAATAAAAATTTTTTTTTTAAAGAAAGTTTTTTTAATAATTTTTATAAATAAAAAAAAAATTTTTTCATCAAGATTGATTCTTCTTTTTATTAATTTTTTAGGTAATTCTAATTTTCGTTTAAATATTTTGTCATTTTTAAAACCAGTGTTATCATCAAAAATAATTTCTGCTCTTAATTTAAGTGATAAATTCTTTGCACATGAGTATTGAAATAGCTGATTCCCAATTCCTCCCATTAACTGAATGTATATTCTAGTTTTCATTTTGATGGATATGTTATAGTTATTCAATATTAATTATAAATAATATAAATGTCTGTAAAAAAAAAAATAGCTTTAATTACGGGAATAACAGGTCAGGATGGCGCTTACCTTGCAAGCTTTTTATTAAAAAAAAACTATATCGTTCATGGCATTAAAAGAAGAGCCTCCACTGTTAATAATTACAGAATAGATGATTTATATAATGAATTTTACTTAAATACAAAAAAGCCTAGTTTTTTTCTACACTATGGTGATGTTACAGATAGCTTAAATTTAAATTCGCTTATCAACAAAATTAAACCTAATGAAGTATATAATCTGGCTGCTCAAAGTCACGTAAAGGTAAGTTTTGAAACTCCTGAGTACACAGCTAATTCAGATGGATTGGGTGTATTAAGATTACTTGAGATTATCAAGAGTCAAAAAAATACTATTAAGTTTTATCAGGCCTCTACATCAGAAATGTTTGGAGGATCGCCCCCACCGCAAAATGAAAAAACTCCATTTTATCCAAAAAGCCCTTATGGGGCAGCAAAACTATTTGGATACTGGATCACGAGAATTTACAGAGAATCTTATAATATACACGCTTCAAATGGAATATTATTTAATCATGAAAGTCCTCTTAGAGGTGAAACTTTTGTCACAAAAAAAATTGCAATGCATGTGGCAAAAACTCTGAATAATAAAAGAAGTGTCTTGAAGTTAGGAAACTTGAACTCAATTCGTGATTGGGGTCATGCAGCAGATTATGTGCAATCAATGTGGAAGATTTTACAAATGCCCAAAGGAGATGATTACGTTATTTCTACGGGCGTAGGATATACAGTTAAGAAATTTGTAGAAGAGTGCTTCCAAATCATTAATGTAAAAGTTAAGTGGAAAGGTAAGGGCTTAAATGAAAAAGGATATGATAGCAAAAGTAAAAAAATCTTAGTAGAGATTGATGCCAAATATTTTAGACCAAATGAAGTTGATAATTTAAGAGGAGACAGTTCAAAAGCAAAAAAAATTATAGGTTGGAAGCCCAAAATTTCCTTTAAAAATTTAGTAAAAGGAATGATGAAATATGAAATTGAAAAAATTAAAAATTAACAAATTTAGTAAAATATTTTTATTTGGACATAATGGGCTTATAGGTTCTTCAATTTTTAAAGCCTTAAAAAAAAAAGGTTATAAAAAAGTTTATACATTTGAGAAAAATATTTTAGATTTACTTAATCAAAAAAAAAATACAGATAGCTTTTAAAAAATACAATCCTGATGCTGTAATTATTGCTGCTGCTCGTGTAGGAGGGGTTATGGCTAATAAAAAATTTCCTTATAATTTTATTTATGAAAATTTAGCAATACAAAACAATATTATACACGCGAGTGCAAGGAATGCTGTAAAAAAACTTATTTTCTTAGGTTCTAGCTGTATATATCCAAAAGAATGGAAAAAACCATTTATTGAAAATGATCTCACGCTATCAGGTTTAGACAAAACTAATGAACCTTATGCTGTTGCTAAAATAGCAGGACTAAAAATGTGCCATGCCTACAACCAACAATTTCATAGCAATGTTCCAAAATTTATAACTTTAATTCCACCAAATTTATTTGGTCCAAAAGATAATTATAATGAGCATAACAGTCATGTATTAGCGGCCATGCTGAGAAAGTTTTATATTTCAAAAATAAGCAATAAAAAAGAGGTTATAATCTGGGGAAGTGGAAAACCAAAAAGAGAATTTATGCATTCTGATGATGTAGGAAAAATTATTGCAAACTTTTTAGAAGTTCCCGATAAAGTTTTGCTTTCATTCACCAAGGGAAAATTTAGTCATTTCAATATTGGTTGTATGAGGGATTATTCTATTAGAGAATTAGCAAACATTATAAAAAAAATCACTTCCTTTGAGGGTAAAATTAAATATGATAGCAATTATCCTGACGGAGTAACTAGAAAATTACTGAATAGCTCTTTATTAACTAAAATTTTCCCCGATATAAAAAAGATGGACTTATCAAACAAGCATTTATTTGAAAAAAAAATTGAAAAAACTTACAAAGAATTAACTCTAAGCCTATTAAAAAATTTTGAAAAAAACAGTTCATATAATTTACCCATCTAATATTCATTTGGACGTCAATCCTTGGTCAATAGGTAACAATGTTATTAAATCTTTGAAGAAATTTTTTAATATAAAGACATATCTATGGACCTCTCTCGGAAAAATTAATCCAAATAAAGGTGATGTTCTTATTGGTCATTGTAATTCAAATCCATATACTATTTTTCAAAGGTCTCTGAGTAATAAAAATTGGTCTAAAATTATATTACTACAACCATACAATGAGGATCCACTACAGCTTTCGTATCTATATAATGTTGTACCTAAATGTGATTATTTTTTGGCTATATGTGGTGACTATTGGTTTAAAAGAATCCCAACTTCGAAATTTAAAAAATGGAAACATAAAATGATTCAAGTAAATTTAGGTATAAATAAAAATCTATATCCCTTTATAAAAAGAAAATTTAATAAAATTGGGAAAAGGAAATTTTTATACATAGGCAATGATTATGCATATAATAATTATGCAAAAAATTTACCCTATTTAAAAAAGATATCTAAATCACTAGGTCAGGAGCAATTTGCAACTATGGGTAATAAGAGAGTTGAGGGCATAAAACATTTTGGATGGCTCAATTTTCAAAATAAAAAATCTTTAGAAGCTGTAAAGAATTTTGATTTTTTGATTCAAACAAGCACAAATGATGCAAATCCATCTACCATCCTAGAGGCAATTAGTTGGGGTTTAATTCCAGTTTCAACCAAGCAGTGTGGATACGTTAACGAGAATTCTATTGTTAATATTCCTCTAAATAATGTAAAAAAAACAAAAAAAATATTAAATAATTTAATTTACTTCAATGACGTTAAGTTGAAAAAAATGCAAACAAATAACTACAATCTTTTAAAAAGAAAATATAATTGGTCTATATTTCAAAATATTATTTATGAAACAGTTATTTTAAAAAAAAATAATTTAAAAGCAGTGAAATACAAATGGTCAGAAGAGCTTTTCTTTAAAGTTAAGAAAAAAGAATCGCCTAATTATTTTTTAAAGCCATATATGATTTATACTATACTTAAAGCTAACTTATCTATGTTAATTAAAAAATATTTTTTAAAAAAAAAGTATAATTAAATTTTAATGAATTATTCAATTTTAATAGTTCCAATTATAATAGTTGCAATTTTTTTTTCATTTGGGAGTTTTTTAACTTTAAATAAAAAATCTTGTAGTTATGAGGCGGTAGTCTATGGGTTTGGTTTTACTATTCTTTTAATAAATACTTTATATTTTTTATTAAATGTATCTTTACTGTGGGTTTCAAAAATAATAATTTTATTATTTTTATTAACTTTTATTATTCTGGTTGCTCAAAATAGGTTAAAATATTTAATAAAAGTTATACTTTCCTCGTTACCATTGCTTATTTTATTTATTTTACTTGATTTTTTTTATGGAGAGCAGTTTTATATTTTCAGAGGAAATATTTATGATCAATTCAGCTACTTATCAACAGGAATGGTTTTTTCTGAATTCAAGTATGCTGAGGCGTTAGACATATATAAATCATGGTTTATATCTGGTGAAGCACCAAATGATCATATAATTCATGGAATACCTGCGCTTCATGCACGATCTACCACACAACTGCTACTTGGAATTTTATTAAATATTGATTTTGTTAGTGTGGCTGGTTCTGGTTATATATTTAAAATTATTACAACTTTACTAAGTTTTTTTGCATTCATTTCTTTATTGAAAACTTTTTTATATAAAAAGAAATATTCAATATTAATCGCTGGTGCTTTTTCACTTAGTTATTTCAACCTATATAATGTTGAAATTGATGCATTGTCATTAATTGGTTTTATGCCATTTTTCATTTTGATATTAAAAAAAACACCATCTTTAATAGATAATATAAAAAAAAATGAAATAGCTTGTGGTTATTATTATAGTTTTATTACAGCCTGTTCTTTTATTATTTATCCTAATGGATCAGCTGCAGTTTCATTACCAATTTTATTTTATTTAATATACGAAATATTTAAAAAAAAAGTTTCATTAAGTGATTTCAGATATATTTTATTTTATTTTATTCTACTTTTAATTTTAATTATTCCTTTTTATAAAAGTACAATTATGTACTTAATAGAATCTGAAATTAAGATAGGCTTAACTACTAAATTAGATTTTTGGGGATACTACGGGGCATTCATTTTTGGTAAAAGTAACCCAATTTACAATATGGAAACAATTGTATTCATCAAGAATCTTTGGCTAACAAACTATCCAATAACAGATCTAATATTAGAAATTGGTAAAATTAATTTTGATAGTGGTAATATATTTTTTATCTTAAATATCATACCTTCAGCTTTTGGATTCTATCACTTTACTACCTCAATAGAATACCCTTATATGAATTATGTTTTAGTAATTTTTTTATTATATATTTCTTATAACATAATAATTACTTTTATTAGAAATTTACGACAAATTTTGATATCCAAAAATAATTTTTTAGTGATGAATAAATTTATTGTAATTTATTTTTTAATTTTCTTTTTTGTACTTATTTTTAAATCTCTTTTTTGGGCTGCAATTAAACTATTTTTTATTTTTTCACCAATATTTTTTTTGATAGTTTCGTTTAATTTTTTAAAAAATCAAAGATTTTTATTTCCTAAGTATTTATTCATAATTTTATTGTCACTTTTCCCTTTATATAAATATACACAATTCAATTCAGGGATAGGAAGGGTAGACTCTTTCCCCTCTGTGATGAAAAAAGAATATAAAACGAATGTAATATGGAAAATTGATAAAAATAAGCTATCTAAATGCAAAAAAATTAAATATAGTTTTGATGATAGGTTTAAATCTGTTTACATTTCAATGGTTTTTAATAAAACAAGAAAAAATTTTAAAAATATTAATGACCTTACAACAGACTGTGAAGTATCGTTTGTTAAAAAAAATTTTATAGTAAGTAAATTATGAAGATAGCTTTGATTGTTCCAATATATAATGAAAAAGATAATATCAGTGGCTTTCTAGAGCGTACAATTCCTGTTATAGAACAAATTGGTATAAATTATGAAATTATTTTTATAGCTGATCCCTCTAGTGATGGAACTGAGGAAATTGTGTTAGATAAAATTAAATATAATAAAAATTTAAAATTAATCATTATGTCCAGAAGATTTGGACAGCCAGCAGCAATGCTTGCTGGTATTAAAAATACAGAGGCAGACTACGTGGTATTAATAGATGTTGATTTACAAGATCCACCAGAATTAATTTCTGAAATGTATAAGCATGCACAGCTTGGTTATGACGTTGTCATGGCAAGAAGAAATAAAAAAATTGGGGAAAATCTAATAAGAAAAGTCGTTTCATCAATTGGTTATTCATTTATCTCGAAGTTAAGCGACACAAATATTCCAAAAAATGTTGGAGAATTTAGGCTTATCTCAAAAAGAGTGGTTAATCATATAAAGTCTATGGAAGAAAAAGATTTTTTTTTAAGAGGAATAATTTCATATATAGGTTTTAAGCAAAAAATTATTACTTTTGATAGAATTTCAAGAAAAGAGGGTGTAACCAAATATAATAAATACCTAGGATCGTTGCGTATTGGATTGAATGGGATCTTTTCTTTTAGCACTAAGCCTCTTCACATTATTACCATGTTATCATTTGCAAGCTTCACATTTTCTACGATAACTTTTTTTACCTACTTATTCCTCACTTATTTTAATTTTTTTGTTTTTAAATATCAGTTTTTTATTATTCTTTTAATTTTTGTGGTTTCGTCATTAATTTTTTTCTCTCAAGGAATCATTTCTGAGTACTTGGCTAGATTAATTAGTGATATAAAAAAAAGACCAAATTATATAATTGACAAAAAATACAACTTTTCTGATGAAGAGGATATTTAAATTTTAATGAGAAAAGTAGTTGTTATTACTGGTGTAGCAGGAATGATTGGTTCTGCGCTACTAAAACTATATATAAAAAAAAATATTATTGTTATTGGTATAGATAACTTTACACTTGGAAAAAAAAAATTTATTAGAGAGTTTATCGCTATAAAAAATTTTCATTTTTTCAATTGTGATTTAAGCAAAAAAAAACTACCAAATAGATTTAAAAAAATTATTCATAATTTGAATATTACAGAAATTTGGATGTTAGCAGCAAACTCTGATATAAACTTAGGTATTAAAAATCCTGATATAGATTTAAAAAATACTTTTTTAACAACCTATAATACATTAAATAATTTAAAACCACTTATAGACAAAAAAACAAAAATAATTTTCTCTTCATCTTCTGCTATATATGGTGAGATAAATGGTAAAATTAATGAGAAGACACTTACCTTAGGAGCAAGAAGTAATTATGGAGTGATGAAGCATGCATCAGAAAATTATATATCATATTTTTCTCATACCCTTGAAATACAGAGCTATATTTTTAGATTCCCTAATGTTGTTGGTAAAAATTTAACTCATGGAGTAATTTTTGATCTTCATAAAAAATTACAAATAAAATCAAAGTACTTAAATGTATTAGGCAATGGTGAGCAGCAAAAACCTTATTCACATGTTGATGAAATTCTTGATTGCATGATTTTTATAAAAAATAAAAAATTTAAAGATAAATTGAATCATTTTAATATTGGTACCAATGATAGTGGTATGAAAGTTAAAGAAATAGTAAATATGCTATTGCAAGAATCAAGATCTAAAAAACATATTAAATATGAAAAAAATATTAGAGGCTGGATAGGCGATGTTCCCAAATATCAATACTCCACTAATAAGCTTAACAATCTTGGCTTTGTCTTCAAATTAAGTTCAAAAGATGCTGTTAAATTAGCCATACAGAACTTATTTTAAATGACTGTAGTTGCAATTACTGTAGGAGGAAAGGGCTCTAGAGTTTCACATTTAACTGATGGTAAATCAAAATCAGAGATTAAAATTTTAAAAACTAAATCTATAATAGAATTACAATTAGACAATCTAGTAAAATTAAATAAAAATATTTTTATCTTGTCTAATACCAAGAATTTGACTTTAGATAAATTGATTAAGAAAAAATATGTTAACAGCAGAATTAAAATTGTTCATGAAAAACAACCTCTTGGTACAGCGGGTTGTTTAAAAGTTCTAGAAAAAGAAAAATCTAAAGTATTCTTAATAGTATCAGGAGATTTAGTTTTTAATATAAATTTAAAAAAACTTTTAAAATTTCACTCAGAAAAAAAAAGTGACTGCACCCTAGTTGTACATCCTAATAATCATCCACATGATAGCGATAGGGTTGATGTTGATAATAAATGTAAAGTAAAAAAATTTTACAAAAAAAATACTAATAGTAAGAATATCTCAAATTTATGCTTATCTGGTATTTTTGTAATTAATAAGACTGTCTTAAAAAAAATTCATATTAATAAATTTCAAGATTTTTCTAATGATGTTTTAACAAAAATAATTGATATTAAAAAAAAAGTTTTTGCTTATAATACAAGAGAATATGTGAAAGATGCAGGAACTCCTGAAAGAATTATTCAGGTTAAACAAGAGATTAATTCTTTAAAATATAAAATAGGTAATATTGATAAAAAAATACCAGCTATTTTTTTAGATAAAGATGGAGTTATTAATAAAGATAAATACAATTTCAAATATCAAAATATAAAGTTAATTTTACCAAATATTTTTAGCGCCATAAAAAAAATAAATAAGTCTGGTTACTTATGTGTATTGGTAACCAATCAGCCTGCAATTGCCAAAGGATTTGTTAAACTTGAAAAAGTTGAAAAAGATTTAAGATATTTAGAGGGTATCCTTGCAAAAAATCACTGTTATTTAGATCGTATTTATTTTTGCCCCTGTCATCCAGACAAGGGATTTTCAGGAGAAGTAAAAAAGTTTAAAAGAATCTGTAGTTGGAGGAAACCTAATAATGGAATGCTACTGCAGGCAAATAAAGATTTAAATATTGATTTTAAAAAATCGTATATGATTGGTGATACTATAAATGATTATATGGCTGCAAAAAAAACTAAAGTCAAATTTATCGCTGTAGGCAACAAGATCAAAGATTTTAAAATTACAAAGAAAAAAGACTTAAATGATGCTGTTTCTTTTATTTTTAAAAATCAATTTTCTGTAACAAAGAAATAAACGTTTCTATATGAATTTATGATCCTTTACCTTTTTATGCAGTTAATCATTATACAAAAAATGTATAAAACTTTTAAACTTTCACAGATAAATTATAGATATATTTTAAAAAAATATTTATAGTATAATTAGTTAATATTTTAGATTAATAATTATAAAAAATGAATAAAATATAACTAATGTACGATACTTTAATCATTGGATCAGGCTTATCTTCAATTTTCTTTTTAGAGGGATATAAAAATAAAAATAAAAATGAAAAAATGGCTGTAATTTCTTACGAAGCCAGCAGTGAGCAAAATCAAGAGAAAACAGACGTATCACTAAACAATAAA
>MDTF01012182.1_pt1 | contig 25230 bp, 24 predicted proteins | sample 811191 | NCBI WGS metagenome assembly MDTF01 (sample SAMN05326649, study PRJNA326480) | marine metagenome | isolation source: seawater | place: Southern Ocean | collected 2011
ATAATCCTATTTTTAATATGGGCGGCTCCGTCAAACGCTGCGGCAACTGATGACACTCAGAGGAGGTTGCCAGACGGATTCGACTGCCATGAAATACCTAAGAAACTGAACCTATTAAGTCAGTTACTCAGTTTCAAAAGTGCGCTTATCCGAGTTATCTTCCATAAATTCATACCTTATTGTTCGGGCCAAACCCATCTCAAGACTTACGGGCGGCACGAAACCAGTATCGCTGACAGACGAAGTAAACTGGGTAGTTCCCATGAACTTCTTAATCCGAATACTGCTTACAGGCAGAGGCTTACCAATTATCAGTGCCGCGAAGTCAGCAACATAGCCTAAGGCTATGCCAACAAAACCAGGAAGCCTTAATCCAACATTAGTCTTACCAAACAGAGTCTTTCTAGCCCCTGAAATCAATGTATTCATATCAAAATCAGGCTTATCAATATAATTATAGATATACAGGCCTGGGTCAAACGATAAACTGTACTCAATAAAAGCCGCAACATTTTCAACGTAAGCCATCGATTTTCTATTCGCTCCATCACCAAACATCACAAATCTTCGAGAAGCGATTTGTCGAAGCAAGTTATAAACATTACCTCTATTTCCCTCACCAAATATGACTGTTGGCCTCACAATAACAAGAGTTCGACTTTTTGGATCCTCCTCTTGCCATGACTTATACACCTGTTCAGCCAAGTATTTAGTTCGGCCATAATCGTTAAAATAATTGGGTCCCCCAGATTCATCTGTATCAGCTGGAGCGAATCCATAGATAGCAACAGAACTTGTAAAAATAATTTTATTGATGCCATGCTTAGAAGCTGCCGCACAAACATTTTTCGCACCCTGCACATTAACATCATCATAGCGACTTAATGGGCGAACATCATCGCGATGGACTGCAGCGAGATTAATAATTGTGCTCACCTTTGCGAGTTGATCAAGCGAGTCAATGTCCTCGACATTTAGATAGATACTTCTGTCCAGTTGATTAGTGAGGTCTATGTCATATCTATTAGAAAAAATACTTCCCTTATTAAAACGAGTAGTAAGTCGTGAGCCAACAAAACCAGCTCCGCCAACAATTGCAACTTCATTCTTATTCATAAATTTATTTTCACCCGTTTTTAATGACTTTCGTTTTTAGTTGCGGTAAGCGACAATCGAATCGCAAGCATACAGTCCGATACGTTAATCCCGAAATTAACTGTAATTTAATTTGAGCTTAGCTGAGATAGCACAGACCGTTTGGCTAGAGATGGAAATTTTTCGAAGTTATGACTACAACCGTAGGATTAATTGTAATAACTTTAAGTTCCAATACTTCGTCAAAAATAGCTTGAGAAAACTCAGCCCAAGAGAAACAAACATTACCCGAAAGATGGTAGAGGCATGAAGCCACTTCTTTTGATTTAAACCATCATAGTATCGTCATAATAGCCTTGGCTATACTTGAGCATAGGTAGAACAACCAACTTGATCTCCTACATTGCCGCTTAGCTATGATCCATATATTGTTAAATAGAGTCAGTAACAAAGATCATTTGCGCTATACCCACTCAACAGTCGCACTTGAAATAAAGGTTTTAAGAACAATGGTTTGCGAGGGGGAAAATTGTATTTACAGTATCTTTAGAAAATTTTCGGGTTATTCCTGTGAACTTCACTATCGTGAAATCCTTTACTATCAGTAGTTTAGTATTTCTGCTGTTGTAAAGTTTTCAACCTATCTATAACTCACTTGGTTTCGTCTAATGATAATACAGTCCAATCAGCACTTGCGGCTATATGCTTTTCACCACAGCTACTAAGGTGATCTCCATCGCGCCAAATTAAACAACCATCAAATATAACTTGATCTGTTATTTGGAAGAGCTTATTGAATTCAACGTATTTGAATGAAATTTCCTTATCTAAAGTTAAGAGTATCTTATCTTCGATCTTTGAAAATACTTTAAAATTAATATCTAGGAATTTTTTGATATAAGTTGGGCGCAAGCGTGAATTTACCCGATACTCAGTAAATGGTCCCAACCAAACAACATTGCCACCTAACTGTGACAGTTTTTCCAAATACAAAGCAACGCTTGCTACATTCCCTTGCTTATAAAATACTTCGTCAGTGAGAGCAGGCTCATATCTTCCGTCCGAATCAGTCATCAAATAAGAGCCAGATTGATGGTAAACAATTAAAGGATTTAACGAAGCGATATTGCGCAAGAAACCTATAGCTCCATCATCGGGACAACTTTTATCTAATGAATCCGGCCTGCAAACTCCTAATCCAATCACAAAAGAAAATACTTGAGACTCAGCAACTATATTATAGACATTCATAGCATGGCTATCTCCTAAGACCACCACTGGCGAACCCAATCTTTTTGAGCATTCTTCAATACTAACTTGAGGCAGTTCATCAATATTTTTAGCCCAAAATTTACAATTCGAAAAATACATTTCTTCATCAATATTATAGTTAGTGCTTTTATTGACTATATTAAAAACACGTTTTTGCTCTGCGCTGTAAGAGGCAACTTTTAAATTTTCTAATCCATTCGTGAAGTGAAGTATGAGACCAAGTGTTACAAACCCAATGATTCCGACAAGTGAAAATTGGAATATAGAGGATTGCGTAATTTTTTTTCTATTTCTAAATGGTGCTTCAACATATTTCCAACTCAACCAAGCGAGAGGAAGTGGCATGAAACATAATAGAATTAAAAATACGTTTGCGATTTCTTCGCCTTGCGTATAATGACGAGAAAATGCAAGTATAGGGTAGTGCCATAAATAAGCGCTATAGGAAATCAGTCCAAAACCAACTATTGGCTTGAGAATCAATAAATTATGAATAAGGGTTTTCGGAACTGCTGTCACAATTAACAAGGCAGCTCCAACTGTTGGAACCAAAGCATATAAACTTGGGAAAGGAGTATTTTTATCAAAAATAACTATTGAGTAAGTAATCATACTGAAACCCAATATGCTCAATACCTGGTTAAGAATATGTGATTTTAGATACGTGTTGTGTTTTAAATAAAATGCAGAAAATACGCCTATCAGTAGTTCCCACCCTCTTGCTGGAAGCAGAAAGAAAGTTGCAGATGGTTTATTAAAAGCGCCCCAATGTGCTATTCCTAAACTAATGATAAAAAGTAGAGACAGCAGAATCAAAATCCACTTAATACCTAAACGCCAAGTTAGTAACAAAAATATTGGAAATATTATGTAGTACTGCTCTTCAATCGCCAAGCTCCAAGTATGAAGCAATGGCTTTAGTTCAGTGGCAGTGTCGAAATACCCACTTTCCAACCAAAAAAGAATATTGGATGAAAAAGTTGGTACAGCAACAATACTTTGTCCAAAATCTTTGAGGTCGGCGGGTGCTAGCCAAAACCACGCAAATGGTAGGCTGGCTGCCATTACAAAAAACAGTGCTGGTAAGAGTCTTCGAGCGCGTCGTTCGTAGAAATCGATAATGCTAAATTTACCTTCAGCTATCTCAGAGATAATGATGGTTGTGATCAAGTAACCGCTGATTACAAAAAAAACGTCTACGCCAACAAAACCACCACTAAACCATTCAAAACCAGCATGGAATAGAATAACAGGCAATACTGCAAATGCTCTTAATCCGTCAATTTCTGCTCTATATTTCATGTGTTACTTTTAGCCCTAGTTTAAGATATGTGTAAGTGTTGCTGCTGCATAGCAATAGTCGCAAAACCTTGCTACGGTGCTTACAACAAAGACGGAGGAATGCTTTTTTACAGCAACTTTACAAGATAGGAAACAGCGCAGGAATAGGGGTTTGAGCGCGCTTTTTACTCCCCGAAAATAAGAATCTAAACACCCTTTAGTTCGCGTTAAAGCCTTACCGCAATCCAATTGTATATATTGATAAACTTCTTTTTAATCACTATTAACACTAAATAAAGGATGCTATAAACGTATGCCTCTCGACGTGAACATTGCCCATATTCTGTTAGACAGCGCCGAAAAAAAAGCAACGAATCTAGCTTATCACTCGACAAACCATAAGAGTTAGCCCTATATTTCGCTGTTGCTTCAGGTAAACAATGTGCAACGTCGACAACACCGCCATTTAAAATTTTGAGCCACAAAGCAAAGTCATTGCGCTTTTTTATTTCAGGTTGGTACACCTTTCCAAGAATTTTTGAATCATACACGGCAGTTAAACATGGAATGAAGTTACTAAGCTTCATCTTGTTAGAGTTAACCTTGCTTGGGGCCATATAAGATCCTAAGAAAGAAGAATTTTCATCCATCAAATCATGATAGCTGTAGCAAAATGCTATTTGATGTTTTTTCATAAAGGAAATTTGTTGCTCCAGCTTATCGATATACCATACGTCATCAGAGTCCAAAAAAGCAATGTACCTGCCAGCCGCAACATCTAATGCAGAATTCCGAGCACCAGGTGCACCTTTAGAATAAATATTTTCGATAAGAGTAATGCGTGGGTCTAACGCCGCATATTCACTCGCCACTGAGGCACTCTTGTCAGTAGAGCTATCATCGCAAACAATAAGTTCCCAGTTTTTGAAAACCTGAGCTCGAACTGAATCAATAGCGCAAGAGATAAACTTCTCCGAGTTATAGCTCGGCATTATAATACTAACTAAAGGCATATTTAAAAACTTCGCTCAAGATTTTTTTGTATGTTTGTCTTATCTAACACGTCTGTCAATATCCGAAACGCACGAAACAATTCGGACATGGTAGATAGTCCCTTCGACACCTTCGTGGACGTCTCAGGTTACGCTGAAACCAACTTCCTAGCGAATACGTCCCGTGGCTTAGATATTACTTACCGCGCAGAGGTCCAATACGATCAAGTAACTTACCCAACGAAGATTTCCACTGAGGCATCTTACCTCCAAAGACAGTTTCAAACTTTGAACAATCTAGGGATGTAAATAGGGGCCGCTCAACTACGCTTTTATAGTCAACAGTTTTTATTTTAGTTATCTCTGGCTTGCGGTTCAAAATAAATTTATCTGTCGCGATCTCAAATATTTCATTGGCAAATTCATACCAAGAACAGTGAGGCGCCCCACAATAGTGGTACAGTTCTCTGCAACGCTTTTCCTGTAGCCGAGGGAGCATTAAACAAATTGCATCTGCTATGTCACCCGCAAATGTTGGGTTGCCAACTTGATCTGAGACAATACGCAAACTTGATCCGTCTAAACCCTTATCCAGCATAGTCTTAACAAAGTTAATGTTGAATTCGCTAAAGACCCAGCTTGTCCTCAAAATATAATAATTAATATTGGATTGAACAATTTTATTCTCACCTGCAAGCTTACTTTTCCCATATATATTCTTAGGATTCGGAGGACAACTTGTCGAGTAAGGAATTTTGCCTTTTCCATCAAAAACGTAGTCTGTTGAGATGTGAATTAACGATGTGCCGAATTTCTCACATGCGAAAACAAGATTATCAACGCCCGTCGTATTAATCAAATATGCACTCCTAGGGTCAGACTCGGACCTTTCTACATTAGTATAAGCGGAGGCATTTATAACAATTTCAGGTGAAAACGAGTTAAACAAACATAAGACGTCATCTTTTTTAGAAACATCTAAATCGGCACTTCCTGAGAACAAAATTTCATTATTTATAGAATCTAACGATTTCTGAAGATATCTTCCTATTTGACCATTTTTTCCAATCACTAAGATTTTCATGATTACACACTACACTGTTTCATAAGCTAATCCTGATAAACCCCACTGGTAATATTTTTTGTCCACTGAGGATTTTCAAGATACCACTGGATTGTCTTGAAAAGCCCTGACTCGAAAGTCTCAATAGGTTGCCATTCAAGTTCCATACAAATTTTTCCCGAATCAACAGCGTAGCGACGATCATGCCCGGCACGATCTTTGACGAAAGACATTTGTGCTGAGTAACTCTCACCATCTTTTCTGCCAACCAGTGAATCAAGGATTAGGCATATTCGAGTTACAACATCAATGTTGCTTACTTCATTATTACCACCGATGTTATAAGTTTCTCCTACCTTACCATTCGCAAGAATCTTACAAATTGCCGAGCAGTGATCGATCACATGTAACCAATCTCTAACCTGAAGACCATCACCATATATAGGTAAATTTTTTCCATCTATCGCATTAGTAATACATAGAGGGATAAGCTTTTCAGGAAATTGAAATGGTCCATAATTATTGGAGCAGTTAGTTGTTATACACGGTAGACCATAAGTTTTATAAAATGCACGAACAAAATGATCACTTGCTGCTTTACTGGCGGAGTAAGGACTATTAGGCTGGAACCTGTGATCCTCCGAAAACCCTGCCTCACCAGACTCTAGAGACCCGAAAACTTCATCAGTAGAAATATGGACGAATCTAAAATTTGACTTATCTTGTTCGTCCAAATCGCTCCAATATTTCAAAGTGGCGTTAAGTAATTTGACCGTGCCTAATACATTTGTTGAAAGAAAATCTGACAAGTCTGCAATTGATCTATCCACATGTGATTCAGCGGCAAAGTTTATAATGGCTCTAGGACGGCCTTCAGTCAAAATTTGACTAATTAGACTGTCATTACCAATGTCACCATGTACAAACTTATAATTCGCATCTAATCCTAATCCGTTTAAGTTCTCAGGATTACCTGCATACGTTAGCTTATCAAGGTTTATGATAGGTTCCGAACTACTTTTCACCCATTCCAGAATAAAATTGCTTCCTATAAACCCACAACCACCTGTTACAAGTATCATTAGAACCCCTTTGAATAAAAATTAAACGAAAAGCCCACAATCTGACAATCGTTTGCCAAGGCTGTCTTTTTTTGATTGGATGGGTAGTTCTTTAAACGGCCACTTAATCCCAATATCCGGATCGTTCCAAGCTAAGCAATGCTCATCATCGGACCTCCAGTAATCCGTCATTTTATAGAGAACCACTGCAATATCACTTAGAACATAAAATCCATGTGCAAAACCAACTGGCACCCAAAGTTGTCTGGCAGAATTGGCTGAAATTTCAATTCCAATATACTCTCCGAAAGTTGGAGAAGACCTTCGTAGGTCCACAACCACATCAAAAATATTACCTTGGATAACACGGATAAGTTTCCCTTGTGGGTTATGCAACTGGTAATGCATACCTCTCAAAGTGCCATAATCAGTACTACTATGATTGTCCTGCACAAAATCGACATCCATACCTATCAGATCTTTAAATTCATTCGAATTATAGCTTTCATAGAACGAACCTCTGTTATCTTTGAAAACCTGAGGTTCAATAATTTTGACATTCGGAAAATATGTATCTACTATTTTTATAGACATAAGTGATTACCTATCGAGCAAGGATAGCAGGTACTGGCCATAGGTGTTTTTCCTAAGTGGCATAGCCTGCTTTGTTAAAGCAGCTCTATCTATCCAGCCATTGAGAAATGAGATCTCCTCTGGACACGCAATCATGAGCCCTTGACGATTCTGAATGGTCGAAATCAACATCGATGCTTCAAGTAAACTGTCAACTGTGCCAGTATCTAACCAAGCAAAGCCTCTACCAAGGATTTCGACACACAACTGTCCATTTTCGAGGTACATTTTGTTTAAATCAGTAATTTCTAACTCTCCACGTTCCGACGGCGTGATCTTCCTAACCATATCGCATACATTTGCATCGTAAAAATACAATCCCGTTACTGCATAGTTACTTTTTGGGTTAGCTGGCTTTTCTTCTATATTTACGGCTTTAAGATTCGAGTCGAATTCTACAACACCATAACGCCCCGGGTCACTTACGTGATAACCGAACACTACTGCTCCATTAACAATTGAGTCAGCATTTGATAATGCATTAACTAAGTCATGGCCATAAAAAATATTATCACCCAAAATTAACGCGGATGGATTGCCACCCAAAAATTCTTCTGCAATCAAAAATGCTTGCGCTATCCCCTCAGGCTTCAATTGAGTCAAATAAACAATTGAGATGCCCCACTGTTCCCCACAACCCAGCAACAGCTCAAACCTACCAATATCTTCAGGGGTAGAGATAATTAGAATTTCAGTAATTCCAGCCAACATTAGAGTAGTTAAAGGGTAGTAGATCATAGGCTTATCATAAACAGGTAACATCTGCTTACTTATTGCTCTTGTAACTGGATGAAGTCGAGTCCCCAAACCACCTGCGAGAATAATTCCTTTTCTTTTCATATCATCTACAGCCATTAGTGTAATAAAAAATAATTAATTACCAACATTTTGGTTACCACCAAAAGAGGTCGACATAAGCCTGAAGTATCTAAAAAATCCTACCAAAGATGGAGTTTCATGAATCAGATACTTTGGCCGCAAAGATAGTCTCTCTTTAGCAAAGACCCCATTCGCTCTATATCTTTTTGTGAACAACGGGATACAAACTGGGCTACATTTATACTGTTCTACCGCAAAGCGCATTAGCCATTCACCGTTAAGCCCTGCAGTATGACAATAGCGAAGTCGCGGTGACACATCTAAAAATTGATCTACAAGCGATAATCGTTCAAGAAGCTGGGAAACCAAATCTACACTCCCAAACAAAATCCTTTCACAGACTCCACAATTGGAGTGGAAAACAGATGTAACAAAAAATTGAGGAGGCATACCAATTACACAATTTTTAGCCAAAACCTCAGCATCGAATAGAATATCGTCCCTTATACACAGAACAAAATCAGCATTAAGTTTACCCACCTGCTTTACTACTTCTCGAAGCATAAGTAGTTGCTGGATTAGATTAGAATTAGATGCATAGCCGTCTTTATGTACGTCCGAATATCTTTTTGATAACGTCAAAACATCATTATGGAATGAATCTCTAAAATCACGACTGATTTTTACTGAGTGTTCAAAAAAAAACTGATCTTGTAATAGGCACTTTTTTTCGCCGCTCCTAGAATTGCTAAATTCGCCTATCTCATTTCTAACCTCAACAACAGTGACCTGAAACCTCTTACTCAATAACTGCAATACTTCATGATAGTGAGCACATATATTTATTGGCATTCTACCAATCCCATATATAGCGAATACTAGCGTGGGCTTCGTCATAAACTCTCCCAATTCTAATTTAAAACGGTGGACACAATATTTGGGCGTCTGGACAAGCCTCTAGAATCTTTGAACGGATATGATTTTCGAAATTTCTGGCACCTATAACAAAAAGCATATCGCTCCCTAAGTCATCAATCACTTTTTCATGTGAAACTAGAACGGAAGTACCTGGAGCATAGAACCCTACTTTCTCGGGCGTTGAGTCGATAATGTAAGATACAGGGCAAATTTCGCCTAGCTCAAGCGCTGAATACGTAAAAAGGAACTTCGCAGAGCAACCCCACACAACAATCTTTTGGCCCTTATGAGACAGACCAAGCCAAAACTCTCGAACAGCATCAGCCCAATTTCTAACACTCCCAAAAACTTCATCAGTAGTGAACTGCCGAGGCGACAGTTCTAATCCCCTAGTAGCTTTATGAAGTATGATCCCGAAAGACCCATTGTGAATTTCAAACTGCTCCAATTTGAGTACAGCGTAGCCAAATAATTTTCCCACGGCAGCTATAGAGGAGGGAGATACTTGAAAGAAGTGCTCGCTATATAATTGAGAGTAGTCCTGCTTATGGACAGTATTAATTAACGACGCGTTTTCGATATAAACATAGTCTGGAGTTAAAATATCAACGATATCACCAAAGAATTTTTTAATACTTACATTATGAGCTAGGGCGTGACGAACAATTACTAAACCAGGTGGTAGACCAGAAAATAAATCTCTCTTACCTTCTTCCAAAAATGAGTCAATGTGTGTTATTTGTTTATGATTAGTGCTAAGCGTAACTGTATCAATTATCGTGTAGGAGAGGTCATCTATATTTGTTTTATCAAGTAATTTCTCTGCAAAGACACCATTATTGCCTGCAACTTCAACAACATCATGTAAATCTTGTTCTTGGATGAAATGTGATAGAAAATCAACTATTTCAAGATCCATAGATGTATTCGGCGTTCTATATACATATTTCCCAAACAAATCCTCAAGACTAAAGTTGTGAATATTAGCTAACATCTGACAGCCCTCACAAAAGAATATATCCTGCCTCTTGGTTACATCATCACTTGGTGTGTTGCAATAATAATTCGGGGCAATACCATTATCGAGGCCCCAAATGTGACTCATTTCACTAGCACAAATATCACAAGACTTATTTTTTTTCATGACACTCTCATTTAAATTTACTTACATCAGAATGGACTAAAAGTAGAACAAAGTCCGTGTACACCAATTTAGTCGATATCATCCTTTCAAGATTAAACCAATTTTCAAGATCTGACATGAGCAACTAATTTTAGAAATCGATTATTCTTCAGTGCCAAAAAACAAACCTGTGCGAATAATTTTTAACGCTTTAAAAAAGCGAGTTTTTATATTCAATAACTTACCATTTTTATGAATACCCACACGTAAATAATCATCTTCAGAGTTGAAGCACGAATCAATGATAGTGATATCTCCGCCCGTATCTCTAAAGCTTTCATAAATAATAAGCTGATCTCTTCTCACAATACTCTGGAAGAGCACCTTCCAATTGTTGGCTTGATTAATTAACGATTGTGAATAATGTTTACGATATATAAAGCCGCATTCGACCGCAGTCTTATTGAAATCAACTTTTAACTTTAAAAGGCGGGCAAATTCATTAGCATCGATTTTTCCATGATTAATACACCTGAAAAATTCCGAGCCTATAGTGCCACCGCCACGATGCCTGAGCACCGCAAATTCAGCTTTTGAATCTAACAAAGTACCTGCCAGCGATTCAAAATTGTCGCCAGACGAGACATGGCCATCAAAATAAAATGAATCACTACAACTGAAATATAGCCAGGGTTCAAATTTGCATTCTCGATTTGACGCCACTGGATCATTGGATTCTATTACAAGGTTTTCCCAACCTGTAACAGAGACTGTTTTGCCTGTTATCAGTATAAACCGAAATTTTTCACTAAACTCATGTGATGGTGGTTTTGGTAGATCATCATAACCTCCAAAAATAGCTCTATATATAACTGGCTTTGACTGATTCATCGCCGCTTTGCAACGACAGCGTCACTGCACTTCTCATTAGAACTACCTATGTTTTTAATTAAGAATAACGCCATCGGAACAACAATAAAGATAGTCGATCGACTGGTAGTTTCGATAGTAAATAGTTGAGCAACAAATGCAACAAGCGCGGAACAAAGGAAAAGAAGATTTAAATCATTCTTCGATGGCAACCTCAGATACGGCACAACTAAACGAAATACGTAAAATAACAAAGGAACAATTCCAAGCAAACCAAACTCATACATAATAGTAACAAAGGTGTTATGCGCGACTAAATGAAGCTCATTATTATAGACAAATGACCGCACGCCGTTACCCACAATGGGACTATCTAAGAAACCTTCAAATCCAAACAAAATATTTTCAAACCTATGTGTATCAGCACGCGTCACCGTACCAATGCCAAATACTGATTGCAATCTACGGACCGCATAGGTGGCAGATGTTATAGCCGAAAGATAAACAGTAATTGAAAAAACGGTCACACCTACCATCCCTAAAAGAGTAGTCTTTGCAAACAGGCCAAAGCTCTTCCAAGACATTAAAAAAATTATTATCAAGGACAATAGAATACCTTGCCTACTAAACGCCGTAATGGATATAAGTAGCAAACAAAATATCGCAATAATAGAAAAAGATGAATGTCTACCAGAATAATAATCAAAAAAGGCTATAAAAATAGCGATAGTAAGTAGGTAATGAACACCTTCATTGTCATTCAATATTTCAATACTAGTAAATCGATTATCCTCCGCAAAGAGTAACAAACACAACGTTAGCGCTAAAAATAAAAAACGTACAAACCCAAAAGATACGAACCTTACACGACCCTCCAATAATGCATATATCTGGCAGGAGATTAATACCTTTACAGGAAGGCTGATGGTACTGTTAATCGATATAAACCCTGACAGAAGATAACCATGCATTAAAATTGCCAACGAAAGTCCTGCTACGAAAATATAAACAGACAGCTTAAGTTTTGTATTTAATCCAAGTATAAATGGCGTAGCCAAAAGGCAGATGTCACCGAAAGAAAGCCTTAACCCAGCGATATCAAGAGAAAAAATTCTCTCGGAAATAGCCAAAAGCATCAAGATCGGCAATATTGCATATCTATCTAAGATCAATTCCTTTGTTCCTTTTATTACTTGAGCAAGGCCCAGCGCTCAAATTCACCCGGTCTTCCCTCCATCCGCACTGGTTTAATATTCTTAGATGAACAAAATTCATCTGTTGCTATTTTCGCTCCCGGAAATTTCAACGAATAATACTCATCAAGATGAATAAAGCCCCCGTCAACCAGACCTCTCCAGCAAAATGGTAAGGCCACTTCATAACCCGAATAGAGATCGCAATCTATATTCGCTGCAAAAATCTTTTCAGACATCACTTCGGTAATTTCCGGGATCGTATCCTCAAAAGGACCTTCTATTAAAACGACATTATCAAGGTCATACTCTTTGAGTTTTGCACGAACCAAGTCTACCGATGTATCATCAAACGCACCCGACGATGAAATGTTAGCAGCTTGGGAATCTCTAAGTGATCTTCTTGCAACAATTTCATGAGATTGCTCTGCCATGTCTCGAAAATTTTCCGAAAAGATAGATGGACACTTCAAACGAAACTGATCAAGAGAATCATGTCTATGATAGCTTGGAAATCCACTAAAACTATCCATTCCGAAAACTTTTTTGTCAGATCCTATTTCTTTTAACAGAAGCGCTGTAGCACACAAGGATACTCCCTTAAAAACACCAAACTCCCATATATCCCCTTCTATTTCATGGGCGTTATTCCTAATAAAGTTGAAGTAATGCCTTAGCCGCGATAGGCTATCCGGACGAAAGTTTTCTACACCTAGAAGCGCGAATAGGTATTCATCACTTTGAGAGTCAGGCTTAATTTTTACCATTTGTAAGCTCCATTTTAATTTCACGATAACGCCTTAATCCCTCAAGAAGATAAAGGTCGAGTTGTTCATGCACATTTTTATGATTAACTTGCGTGAGATCTTTCCCATAAAAACTGTTTGGACTCTGAATTCCATTCAATTTAAACGTGACAGATTCATCCATTGTCTCACTAAACAATAAAACGGCGGCTAAACCGGTTGAAGGACGAAATTTTGCTGAGGGCTTAGAATTGACTACAATTGCGAACAGCCAAGCGACTAATCTCCGTATATCGAACGATCTCGTCTTGAGTGCAAGCTTTAAACAGCGCCAATATATATCCCTTAAACTGACAACTTTCATCTCTTGATAAATAATACCGAGTGAATCTACACCTTGCTCTAGCTCCTCACGGGAACGACCTGAAATTAATATTAACGTCTTTACGGATACAGTTGAATAAAGATTTACTTTTTCTAACCTTATTTTTTTTGACTGCTCTGAAGTGTAACCAGGGATTGCCGTAGCATCAATTACCTGCTTTAAATCAGTATAGCCGTCAGCCATAAAGAGATTACTTATAACATAGCGTTCATCTTTTTTTTTAATCCGACTAAAGCTCGTATTGATGAAAATAGCATTATCGCTTTGTTCGAGAGTCGTATTACCGCCACTTCCAACGAAGACTAAGGGGGACTTATTCAGCATGGTGCGATGAATACCATTCAATAAAATATCCAGGTCGCATTACACTTTCAACCGAAAGTAAGCACTTGATCCCTTTAGATAATAAAATAGATCTAAAATCTGCATGACCAAAAGACGAATCTTTCTTGTTATATGAGAGTACGTCAGTAATATATCCAGACGTAATTAGATCAAAATATATTTCCAAATACTGTTCTGGTATTTCCGGAAAGCTATCCTGATTTATTAATACTCGCCTCTGATTGATATTAGTCAAACCATCTACTTGGTCTGGGGTTAAATATTTTTTACTCACAGACGTAAGACCATTATTCACAATATGCTGACGTAGTAAAAAATGAGGCAAATCAATAAACGTAGCCTCTTTTACATTGGTGTTATTTAAAAATATATTAGACAGTATCCCAGAGCCATCACCGATAAATAGTAGTCTCTCTTTAGGAATTGGAAGATACCTACAAAGTTCAAAAAAGTAAGCGTGATCAATAAGCTCTGGATTCACCCAAGCGCCCGATAGTTTTTGCAGCCAAGGGCGGCCCGATGATAGTTCCGGGGACAATGCCAAGCTACTGAGTGGGTCGGAGTAGCTACCAGTAAAATCAAAATGATTTTTTAATAATATTAGCCTCCTACTTCCTCGGACCGCATACTTCATTGCACTCTTAACGCGCTTTAAATCGGCACCAACACAGGCACCATCCGAAAGACCATTTACAAAAAAATCTTCGTAACTAGATTTCAAGAGCTCATAATCAACTTCTCCCTGAGTTTCATTTAACTTCGAAATGCCAAACTTAGAAAACACAGCTTCCCAAACAGGGCTAATGAAAGCGTTGTCCCAAGATATGGTTTTTAATAATTTTAATGACTCCTTAAGCGTCTCGTCAGAAATATTTATTGATTTCTCTCGACGAAAACCAAGCATTGCTAATAATTTACCCATGAAAAATGAAGGCATAAATGTTATCCAAGTTTAAGTATTAAAGGGTTTAATACAGTACATAATTAAGTTACATGATGACATTAAAAGCAACCGATCTCGATGCTAAATATATGTACACTAAGTTAATCGAAAATTTTTGACACACATTTTAAGATAAATAGAACCTCACCTAAACCCACGTTATCTTTAAATTAACAAGAAATTGGATTTTCCCCATTCACCTCAGTGTATTTTTTTAAAAACTAACAAGTCAATATCTCGTATATCCCAGCGAACACGTGTGGCATCCCAATTCCCAATTGCAAAATCAGTGATTATTAGCTTCTGTGCTCTTGCCAACACAAGAAAGGCATCTAGTTCGGTAGTAAACTGATATGACTCTCCCTTAGCACCGCCTATGGATACTCCACTAGCGGTCTCCAACATCGCCGTCATAATTAATTCTCCACCAACCTTCAAACTTTCCGCAATTTGCTTCAGATAGTTAATTTGAGTTCTCTCATTAAGGTAAGGCAAAACATCATACATGATTACGAGATCTACAGATGCTGGAAGACCTAACGAAACTGACTCCGACTTACACGCGCCATTAGGACTATAGTGCGGATGGTTGATATCTAAATCATGAAAAAATAAATTTGAATATAGAGTGTTTTGATTTTCATAAAGTAGACTATATCCGGAGTCGCAACCATAGAAATGGTGATCCTTGTAAATGGCTCTAAGTCGGTACAACAAACTTCCTTCTGCACAGCCAATATCAACTATGGTCTTTCCGGCAGTGAGCTGTGATGTGTATTTTTTAATATTAGAGTGCTTGGCGGTTGTAATAAAATAGTTACCAATAAAAGATTTATATCGCCTATTAGCCCTATTTGGAAATAACGTAAAACAGCTCTCTATACATAGATCCATAAAGTTCAGAACCCTATTTCTTAATATGATCCCATTAATCCTTGCGCCAATATTCTTCAAAACACTCATTCTATAACTCCAATATATTACTATTATGTACAGCACTGATTAAACGAGGGTCATGAGAAGTGACAATAACCAACTTCTTTTTCGAGAGCTCTAAAAGAATAGTTATAATCGACGCAGCACTATTATTATCTAGCTCACTGGTAGGTTCATCACAGATTAGTACTTGCCTATCAAGCATGAGGCATCGCAAAAAAGCTAATTTTCTTTTTTGGCCCCCAGAAATCGTAGCTGAATTAATGTTATCTCTATTTATTAACACGCCCCCGATGCCTAACTCCTTCATTCTAGCCATAGCGACATCACCTAGCTCTTCTCCCTCCGCACAAAATAAAAGAGCATTGTCCTTGAAGCTAGTATCCACAACATGAATATCTTGAGGACAATATGCTATCTCAGATTGCAGCTCACTTTCAGATAAATCTTGCCCATTTACGGAGCAACTAACTGAGAAAAGATCTGACTCGCCCGTTATACTCTTGAGCAGCGTAGACTTCCCAACTCCAGATTCACCTACTACAACATTCAAAACACCGGATGCAAAAGAGTGCTTGTGAGGTTCTATCTCTACACTTTTGGAGAAGCAAATTTCTAAAGACTTCATCTTCGAAAAGTCAAATAAACTTTCCTCATTAACATTGGCACATGACTTACCCCCCATTAGGAGACCAGCTACCTGATCTAACGCAGGAATATGGAATGAGAATCCATTCGCAAAGCTAATAATGTTTGTAATCGCGGGTAACGCCCTAAGGGCTGCTACCGCTAACACAGCATAAAATTCTGTCGCGCTGGTTCCATCCATCGAAACAGTCGCCATGGTTGCGATAATTGCAAAAAATAAAATTATCTCCAAAAATGTACGATTGCTCGCCCGTAAAAACATGTACTTTGCTACAACTTTAGAAAAACTCATATTTACTTTGTTAAGTTCTCGACTTACCAAGCTTTTATTTTTCACAGTAAGGAACAGCTCGTGGCGCAGCTGAGATAAATCTTCTGTTCGCTTTAATCGTTTTTGATCTAATAATTGACGATCCAATCCCATAGCTTTTAGCCTTGGAATTAATATTATAACAATGCAGATTGAGCCAGTTAGCACATAGAGAAAAAAGACAACTGCTATCGCTTGGTACTCATAAATAACATATGCCGTTATTGCAGCTACGAACATCAAGTCCCGAAAAATAAGAAGTGTCGGGTGTATGATATTATTAACTACTTGATTCGCTTCAGTATAGATAGTGTGTGTTGAATCGTAAGATGAATAGCTTTTCGCAGTGATTTGAGTAATCTTATTTGCTAATGCTGTGGATAATAACCCAACGTACCCTATACTATATCTGTATAGCTGTGAGTTAGAATACAAACTAATGAACGACCTAAATATAAATGCAGCTATCAAAAACTGAATAGTGTTAGATGAAGAAACACAAAACTCCGTTAGAGGAAGGCAAATGTCATCCCCATTAATAAATCCGCCAACCAGATACAAGAATAAAACTTCGCATGCAGAAGCAAAAACAATCAAAAGAGTAACGTAAAAACCAAATCTCGGGTCACCCAACCTGAAGATGTCTCTTATCCGCATTAAATGCAACTTACTAATCACTTTTCACCTATATATTTTACCTGAAAGCTGCAAATAGAACTTTTTAGGCTTTAGGGATAATATCAATTGGGCTTCCTATTAGACATTCAAAGAAGCTATGGCACACTTATGAGCTAACCTATACCCTTCCAGGTATTCCCATTCGCGGTGTAGTGGTGATCAACTTCAAAGTTAATCGGATCATAAAGAGTGTGTTCACCTGCCCCAATGACATGATTAGCCCAATACCTATCTTCCTTCCCTACAATATTTTCATTAAAGGGAAACTTTATTAACAGCTCCTTTGTAAAAAGCGATGCCGCATTGTGAAAGAAATGCCTATCTTCCATATCAGAGTACATATCTTCCTTCAATGTCTCCCCAAAGTGCTTCCATAAATATCTTTTCTTAATCCGTTTACCCTGATAACGTGGTATTTGATTGCCAAATATACCCGCATACGTTTTCAAACTCTCCATTACTGCAGTGATATTGAATTTCGTGATCACGCAGTGGCTAGATATGATCAATATATTTGGGTACTTAGCACTTTGAACCCCTAAATTGATTGCACTACCTGGTGTGTAGGAGCTAACATCTATAACACTAACATCGGTGTAGTACTCGCTATTACCGTTGAGATCTGGATCTTGCCGAAAGCTCTTAGCTATCTCTAACGATTTATCCTCGCTCAGATTATCAACAATAATAATTTCATTATTGGGAATAAAGTCCATGACTGACTGTATAGTGTGCCCTAGCCAGCGCTCTTCGTTTTTACATCTTATGATTACCGAAAATGGATTATTCATATGCCTTTTACTATCTTAGATAATGTTTCTATTGAAATAGCTTGATCTGCGTCACTGATCGAATTTTCTGGGTCTGGATGAGATTCAATAGTCAAACCGTCCACTCCCAATGCCAGCGCAGCCTTTGAAATAGGCTCAACAAAGTTCCTATAGCCTGTTGAATGGCTGGGATCATAGATTATTGGAATGTCGCAGAGTTCTTTGAGCGCTGGAATCATCATTAAATCTGGAGCCCATCTTGTTGATGGAAAGACGTGCCTATAGGAAGGCATACCAACAACACCACGGAGACAAATGGCAACCTTCTGATTACCCCCAGCCAGTATCCGTTCAAGTGCGCCCAGAATTTCGTCAATAGTACCCCAAGTACCCCTCTTTAGAAGAATCACTTTATCAAGCTTGCCTAACTCGTCTAGTAGCGAATAATTCTGAAAGTTGCGCGTACCAACTTGAATGATGTCAATGGCATCCATTGATAGTTGATTGATCTGACGAGCGTCCATGATTTCTGAGCAAATTGGAAGACCACTTTCTTCTCGTGCTGACATCAAAAATTTAAGGCCGTCCTCTCTCAACCCTTCCTTCCAATTGCCAATGGCATTTTTAACTGGGTATGTGCATGGTTTAAAGGCTCCTCCTCTCAAGGCATTTACTCCAAGAGCTTTTAATTTCACCCCCCAGTCAACTATCATTTCCTCTGACTCGACAGAACATGGCCCAGAGATAACATATGGACTATCACCGAATTTCCAACGATTTTTTTGAAGCACCAAATCCAATTTACCTTGGTCAACAAGAGTTTGTATATATTTATTCATTTTAAATAGCACTCTTTTTATTCATTCTTTCGATATTTAACCCTGCATCTAGGATATCTTGCTCACTATGAATATTAGTACAACTATCAAGAAAGCTGCCTACCCTTCGACTCATAGTTCCGGAAAGCACAAAGTCTTTCTTTGTAATTCTAACCGCACCATTACGAGTGCCTTGCGAATCTACAGTAAATAAATCATCGTACTTATTGTCAACAGCATAAGAAAGCAAATCATCAAGGTGAGATGTTCTATCCGGATGGTCTGGCTGAACACCGACCACATGCGTTATCTCATCTGCAATATTTTCATTTCCATATGTTTTTAGATCTCTCTGAAGAACATTGATATATACATCAGCAACCTCTCTTTCACCCATGTACTGTTCATCTCTTGAATAAACCAAAACATTATCGAATTTTTCTGCGACAGATCTTACTTCATTGGACTCTGTTGTCACGATAATATATTTAACGAACGTTGCTTTTCGGGCATACTCAATTGCATGCTCAACTAATGTTTTCCCTTGAATCAATCTGAGATTCTTGAGCTTTACTCTTTTCGAGTCTGTCTTTGCTGGAATTATAACAAGAGCACAAATTTCCTCATTCATACTACACCTCCTCTTTAAATTTATTAACTGCCCATGTATAGGCTTTAGCTTGCCCCTCCCATGTCATACCACCAACATGAGGAGTAATAAGCACATTACTATTATCTCTGGAATACTCAACTAATTTACTTGAGCCACGATCACCGAATTCGTCGCGGATAACATCCGTTGCATAGCCACTAAGATGACCCATATCAATAGAATCAATTATAGCACTCTCATCAACTAGCTCACCACGAGATGTGTTTACTAAGTAGCTACCTTTTTTCATTCTCGCTAAAAAACTTTCATCAACCATATCTCTAGTTTCGTCAGTAACATGAACATGAAGTGAAATAATTTCTGATTGCTGGAGTAACCCATCGAGATCGTGATAACCCTCGTAGGGATCATATATGTGAACTTCCATGCCAAATGATCCACAGAATTGTTTCATAATCTTCCCAAGCCTTCCATACCCTATAATTCCTATGGACGACCCTTTAATCTGCTTACCCATGAACGGCTCATAGTCCCACCCACCATTCTTAACATCGTTAAAACCAGCATCTATTTTCCTGAATAAGCTACACATTAATGCAAAAGCTAGCTCAGAAGTAGATGGCAATTCAATTATTAGCTTCATATCCTTTGTAAGGGACCAAACGTCAACGCCATTCGCCAAGCAATAGTCCATATCTATATGGTTTGTTCCTGTGGAGCAGGTGTTTATCACTCTAACTGAGGATTCCTTGAGAACTGAAGCATCCAGAATAAAGCCTTGCTTATTAGGATTGGTGAATATTGCATCGACATCTGCACCAGCTAAGATTTTACGGAGGTCATCCTTACTTATGTTAGGCTCATAAATAATGGTGCCAAAACTTTCTAGAAGTTCAAAGACGCCGCTTAGGTGTTTTACTGGGGTGATACATAATATTTTTTTCATCCGATCGTATTCCTAATTACCAAATTAAAATTTTTGAACTTCAGTACCACACGCGTACAACCGCAATTATATAAAGATTTAATAAAACAAAAGTTGGTCAAAGAAAACTAAAGCCGGAAGTGAGAATCTCTAACATCAAATAACGATTTTAGGTCGAAAAATAAACAACCATCTTTCCCGGTATCTTTAATCGCGCTCAAGCCCATTTTTAAAAAACTCTCGTGGCCTACAGCCAAAATTATGCCGTCATAATAGTTAGCCTTAATCTCTGAAACTGGGACTAAGGCGAGATTATAATTCTCAAGAGCCTCATTTTTATCCACCCATGGATCACACACGTCAACAGCATAATCGTTTACTGAAAAAACTTTAACCAGATCAACCACTTTTGAGTTCCTAATATCCGGACAGTTTTCTTTAAAGGTAAGACCTAAAACTAAAATTTTCTTTAATGAGCCACTTTTATCAACAACCGAAAGCATATCCATCATGGTCTCGGCAACATACCTACTCATATTGTCATTCAACTTCCTGCCTGCAAGAATTATCTCCGGCACATAGCCAAGCTCACGTGACTTATGGGTAAGATAATAAGGATCTACACCTATGCAATGGCCGCCAACTAATCCGGGCTTAAATGGCAAAAAGTTCCATTTTGTTCCTGCCGCCTCTAATACCGAGCTGGTGTCTATGTTCATTTTTTTAAAGATTTTAGATAATTCATTCATTAATGCAATATTAAGATCGCGCTGCGTATTCTCAATCACCTTTGCTGCCTCAGCCACTTTGATACTGCTTGCTTTGTGGGTTCCGGCCTGAATAATTTCAGAATATAGTTCGTCGATCAGATCTGCTGACTCCAAGGTTGATCCTGAAGTGACCTTAACGATTTTTACTAGAGTATGCTTTTTATCACCCGGATTGATTCGCTCAGGGCTGTATCCGCAATAAAAATCAGCATTGAAAGCTAGGTTAGAATACTCCTCAATAACTGGAACACATACTTCCTCTGTTGCGCCAGGGAAGACAGTTGATTCGTAAATAACGATATCTCCCTTACTTAAAACTGAACCAACCATTTTACTAGCGGCAACTAACATGGAGAGATCTGGAACTTTTTGGTCATCTACTGGTGTAGGAACCGTCACAATATATACATTACAACTTTTTAATTCTTCTTCATTATCCGTAAAGGAGAGATAGCTCGCCGAAATAATATCCTCTTCGGTTGTTTCCCTGGTCTGATCAATACCAGATTTTAACTGCGCTAGCCTCTTACTATTAACGTCAAAGCCAATGACCCTTCGTTTTTTACCAAACTCAACAGCAAGTGGCAGGCCAACATAGCCTAATCCAATTACTCCAATGACAACAGATTTTAAATCTAACATTTAGACTCCGTAATATTTCCGATACCATAAAACAAACTTTTCAATACCTTCAGAAACTGGAGTAGCTGGCTGAAAGTCAAATTCGTCTATCAGATTTTGTACATCCGCATAGGTATCGGGTACATCACCGTCTTGCAAAGGCAGTAATTCTTTTTCAGCCTCACAACCTAAGTAAGATTCCAAGGCAGTAATAAAATCTAGCAGCTTAACTGGATTGTTATTACCGATGTTATAAACTCTCCAGGGCGCCCTGCTACTTCCTGGATCAGGCGCTACTCCTGACCATTCAGGGTTAGAAATTGCAGGACGATCTAGAACCCTGATGACGCCCTCAACAATATCATCAATGTAAGTAAAGTCACGACGATGATTACCATAGTTGAAAACCTGTATTTTAGTCTTCTCTAAAATCGCCTTAGTAAATTTAAATAAAGCCATATCTGGACGCCCCCACGGCCCATACACAGTAAAGAACCGAAGGCCCGTTGTTGGGAGTGCGTAGAGGTTACTATATGCATGAGCCATTAGCTCATTGCTTTTTTTCGTAGCCGCATACAAACTGAGCGGATGATCCACATTGTCATTTACTGAAAATGGAATTGACTCGTTGGCACCATAAACACTTGAGCTACTTGCATAAACTAAATGCTTTACGGAATAATGACGACAAGCCTCTAAAATATTGCTAAAACCCACAATATTACTATCGATATACGCCTTAGGATTTTCAATAGAGTAACGCACCCCCGCCTGCGCCGCTAAGTTCACCACCGAAGTAGGCTTAAATTTCTTAAATACATCCTCTATCGCACAATAATCCGTTAAATCGGCCCGAATATGCTCATAATTAGGATGACTTAAGAATCTTCTCAGGCGAGCCTCTTTTATAGCAGGGTCATAGTAATCATTATGATTATCTAGCCCTACAACAAAGTCTCCTCTCTCCAATAGCTTTATCGCCAGCGACGAGCCAATAAAGCCCGCCGAACCAGTTACCAGCACAACATTCATAAATATAACTCCAATAACACTCAAATTTTTAACCAAATATGATTGGTCAAAAGCAAACTATCACTGAGGATTTAACCTAATTTTCAGAAAATACATCGCGACTGAACACAATGCTCTTAACAGACTCTAGATCATTACTCACTCGGTTAGCCACTATAATATTAGCCAGTAACTTAAACTCACCAAGACTCTCTACTACCCGAGAACCAAAAAAAACATCTTCGTTTAGTGACGGTTCGTAAATTATTACCTCGACCCCTTTAGCTTTAATCCTCTTTATAACCCCTTGAATAGCAGACGATCTAAAGTTATCACTTCCCTCTTTCATCACTAAACGATAAAAACCAACAACTTTTGGCTTCAGCTTTAATATTTCATCAGCAATAAAATCTTTGCGGGTAGTATTTGACGATACGATTGCTTGAATAAGTGTTTGAGGGACTCGATTATAGTTTGCCAGTAATTGCTTGGTATCTTTTGGTAGGCAATATCCGCCATAGCCAAAGGAGGGGTTGTTGTAACCTTCCCCTATTCGCTCATCCAGACACACACCATCGATAATACTTTTGGTATCTAGCTCATGAGCTAGGGCATAAGAATCCAACTCGTTAAAAAATGACACCCTCATAGCAAGGTAGGTGTTAGCAAACAACTTTACCGCTTCCGCCTCGGTAGACCTAATAAAAAGCATCTCGATATCTATTTTTTCAGCACCCTGCCTCAGAACACCAGCAAACTCTGTGCCTGCCTTACACTGGCTACCCACAATGATTCGTGATGGGTAGAGATTATCTTTTAAGGCTTGCCCTTCTCTCAAGAACTCAGGAGAAAAAATAACACGATTACTCTCAAATTTTTCTTGAAGCGATTTTGTGTGACCGACTGGAATGGTCGATTTAATCACTACCAACGCATCAAAATTTAACTTAAGCGCATCCTCAACCACAGAATCTACCGAACTAGTATCAAAACGGTTTGTGTCTGAATCATAGTTAGTGGGTGTTGCAACGACAATAAAGCTAGCACCCTCATAGGCGACTTGCTTATCCAATGTAGCAGACAAGGATAATGATTTTTCGGCCAGGAATAGTTCAATTTCTGTATCGGCAACCGTGGATTGCTTATTGTTAATCTTTGCGACTCTTACCGCATCAATATCCAGCACCATCACATCATTATGCTGAGCCAAGAGCACAGAGAGAGACATCCCTACGTACCCTGACCCAACCACTGTTATTTTTGTTTTTGTCACCAAGATGATTAATCTCTTATTTTATTAACATTAATATTGGTAGATTTTTCTTTTATAGACTCCAGAAATTCCTTACTTTTTATTTCTAATATTCGATAAGGGCCATTATCGCGCTCTAACCGTCAGAGTTGTCAATCAAGGCCTTCAAGTACGCCTTGATTTTAGGGTCCTGCATACCCACAGCGACGTTAGCGCCCAAAAAGCCCTGCTTATTACCGCAGTCAAAGGTCGCTGCATCGGTCTCAAACGCATTTAACCCTTCACGTTTTAATAACTCATCCAACGCATCGGTCAACTGAATCTCACCACCAACGCCTACTCCTGTGTTTTCTAACAAATCAAGGACACTGTTTGGGAGTATGTAGCGACCAAGGACCGCCAAGTTGGAGGGGGCATCCGCAGGAGACGGTTTCTCAACTAGACCCTTAATTTTGACGCTTTTAAAGGGCGTTGTAGACTCGCCACCCAAATCTGCTATGCCGTAATTCTCTGCCATCCCTGATTCAACAGACTCGACCATCACTTGGCCCACGCCGGTGTCGTTCCAGGCGTTTACTAACTGGGCAAAGCTAACGTTTTTGCCTCTGGATTCTTTATCGAGCACCAGCACATCGGGAAGCAGTACCGCAAAGGGTTCATTATTAAGAAGATGTTTTGCACACAGTACCGCATGCCCAAGACCCAGCGCATCACTCTGTCTAATGGAGGTCACCTTAACGCCTTCGGGAAGAATGTTTTTAACAGTACCAAGAATCGTTTCTTTACCCTTCTTCTCTAGCCGGTGCTCAAGCTCATAGTGAGCATCAAAATGATTCTCAATCGCCTCTTTGCCGCTTCGGGTGACCAATATAATCTCGGTAATACCCCCAGCAATAGCCTCCTGAACCACATGTTCAATAATAGGTCGATCGTAGACTGGCAGTAATTCCTTGGGGATCGCCTTGGTCGCTGGCAGCATGCGGGTACCAAGCCCTGCAACAGGGATAACCGCTTTTTTGATCTTAATGGTCATGTTCTACAGCCTGCGTTAATGAGAACGACATAAGGTCTAATCACTATTAGCCATGCGGCTCTATATGCCAAATTGGGTCTTTATTTTATCAAACTGCTGCTCATCA
>MDTF01005375.1_pt1 | contig 25225 bp, 27 predicted proteins | sample 811191 | NCBI WGS metagenome assembly MDTF01 (sample SAMN05326649, study PRJNA326480) | marine metagenome | isolation source: seawater | place: Southern Ocean | collected 2011
CTTGTGAATTTATAAAATTATAATATTCATCTATTCCTTCAAGCAAATCATGTGCCGTATTTTCTTGAAAGGTTAAGTCCTTAATATCTGTCTCACAATGATGGTAATTTATACTTAATTCAGCAAATTGCTTTATATTTAAATATTTACCTTTTTTTTTATCTAATATTTTTTTAAAAATACCTCTATCGTTTTTTTTTCTAGGAAAACTAGGAAATAGATCATACATATTTGTTAAAAATGTAGGCTTGTTAAATAAATAGGCAGTATCCATTGTTCCAGATATATTCCCTATATAAAATTCACATTCTTTTATAAGAAATAAATCCATCATTTCTGATTTGAGATCGGAGTAAGGTAAGTCAAAAAAATTTTTATTAGAAAATTTTACTTTTACTGCTGGCTTATCTCCTAATCTAAAAACACAATAATTTTTTTCTATCAGATAATTGATAAGATCAACATAGTTATCAATGTTTGAATTTCTGTATTCTCTCCTTCCAGAATCATTGTAATAATTATTATCTCTAACGTGCAAACATACAAATTTTTTATTTTTTACTCCTTTAGCCTCTAGTCTTCTTAAGCATTCTTCTTTTTTTTTTATAAATAAATCAGCTTTACATTCATTTATTCTTAGAGGCGTGATGTTATTATAACTGGCAAATTTATCAGAAGAATATAAATCCCTACTTCCCAAAAGGGCAAATCTAAAACTTTCTCCTAAATCAATATTCATATATTTTTTAAAAATTATTGCAAAAAATCGTCTCACAACAAATTCAATTTGAATTAAAATATCTACTAATTGATAAAATAAATTTTTACTTTCTGATTGATTGTTTAATATCAAAGAGTCAAAGAGTTCATTATTACACACATCATAATTCAAAAATTTTTTTAAATACCTGGTTTTAAAAATTAATATTTTTTTTCCACTTCTTTTTGCGTGCGCTGCTGCTGTATAAATATGTTCTGAGGCATTACCTATGCTGTAAACTAAGGGTGTACAAATATAGTATGGAAAATTGTTTTTAGCATTTAAATAATGGATTAATTTATAAAACATTCTTGAAAAAATTACCGCTACTTAACTCCGCCGTCTATCCTTACAATAGATCCATTCATAAATTTATTATCTGGTGAGATAATAAGATCAATAAATTTAGCAAGGTCTTCAGCTTTTCCAATTTTTTCTACTGCAATAATTTTTTTTACAAGATCATTCACTTCGTTTGGCTTTTGAATAGTCGCTTTATACCAGTTATTATTTTTTGCAGCAACTAAGCTTGTTTTAATACAATTAATTAAAATATTATATTTTCCAAATATTGCAGCACTTTTTTTTACGTAATTTTCTAACAATGCTTTTGAAGTTGAGTAAGTAATTGAAGTTTTAGGATCTTCGACAGCTGTTGTTGAAAAAAATAAAATTCTTCCAAATTTATTGGAAATCATTTTTTTTAAAAAATAATTATTTATTAGTATATGTTTAAAAATATTCAGATTCAGTGACTTATTCCATATTTTCATATCATAAGGATATTCTTTGATACCAAAAGATCCACCTACAGAATTAATTATTATATCAGCTTTTACTTTATTTTTTTCTAAGACTCTAATAATTTCTTTATCGGAGGACAATAGATTTAACTTAATAAATTTTATATTTTTATTTTTAATTATTTTTTGTGAAATTTCTTTTAAACTATTTTTATTATTAAAAGTTGCAAAAATCTTATATTTTTTTTTTAAAAAAGAATCCAGAGAGTTATTTATAATCCCAGAAGTTGAGCCTATTATAAGTAAATTTTTCATTAATTTTTAAATAACTTACTTTTAAATTTTTTTATAGAAATTTTAATATTTTTTCTTGCAGATTCGTTGCATGCCTCCATCAAAATCCACGTATCTATCGAAGCTTGATGTATTTTTTCTCTTAATTTATTTGAAATTAGAGCTGAATAAAATGCATTAAATTGTTTTTTTTCATCCTCAGCCAAATTGTTATCTAGATCTTTTAAATAATTATCTTCTGTCATCACTCCATTCTTGAAAACTGTAACTCTACCACCTTCTCTCTTGATGTCTCCTTTTTCTCCGTGAATGATCCATTGACCACTCCATCTTGAGGCAAAACCATATGGATTTCCGTGTGCAGCTCTAGTCCCTGTATATGAAAAAGGAATTTTACCTGGATATTCGAATATACATTGACCACCAGAAGTTCCAAAAATTCCAGTTTGACCTATTTCTCTGTCTTGTCTTTTGTGTACATATGAAGTTACATAATCTGGCAGTCCTTTTATCGAAACTAATTGACTAAGCTGATGACATGCCAAAGCTAAAAAAAACATTCCTTGTTTTTTAACTTCAATATGCGAAGGATTTTGCTTTAAGTTTTGTCTACCCCAACAAATACACTGCCCTCCTATCATTTTTCCAATTCCATCTTTTGTCGTCATCAAATCTTTCATCTTTAATGCAGCTTCATTCCATTGATTATTAAAACCTTGTAATAACATAAAAGATTTTTTGCTTTTATAAACTTTTAGTATTTTTTTTAATTCATTTTGATTGATAGCAATAGGTTTTACACAATAAGTATGTAAATTATTTTTTAAACTTTCAATCACTAGATTTGAGTGTTTATCGGCTGCAACAAAAATAAAACAAGCCACGACTTTATGTTTTTCAACTGCTTTTTTTATACTGGGAAAAACATTATCTATTAAATTGAGTTTTTTAGCTTCTTTTATTGAACTTAAATTTTTTTTTGCTTGTAAAATATTTGTATCAACACAAGCAATAGGTACAAAGTTTGTTTTTTCTATTAAGATTTGCAGTCTTTGCAATCCAAACTTACCGCAGCCTACAAAAATTGATGGTATTTTCATTATTATTATTTTAGGTGTTAAGAATAGAAACTTTTTCAGCAAATTCTGGTGATATCAATTCTTCACCCTTTCCTTCGTCCCAAACGTTACAATTTTCACAAATTGAAATTTCTTTTTTATTTCCGTCTAAATGAAGTTTTCTTCGGCTATTAAGAATTTTTGACTTCCACAATTCTCTTATTGAACTTTTCATTACATTACCCGTTGGAAATTTATTATTATAGTCAACATTACAAAGAGGAACATCACCATTAGCAAAAAATACCATAAGGGACCAAAGTGCTACGCATGGTAGATTAGGCTCGTAGCTTTTTTCAATTGACTTATAATTATCTAGCTGTCCACCCCAATTAAATATATTATGATAATATATTCTATCTACATCTGAAGCATATTTTCTCCAGAACTTATTATATTCATCAAATTCATTTGAATTGCTTTCTTGTCTTATCATTCTGATCCATACTCGACATTTTGGATTAATTTTGTCTCTTAATTGTAAAAATTTAATTGCATTATCTCTTACTTGCTCAAATTTTAATCTTACTCGAATTTTTTCAAAAACTTCTTTGTCAAGACTATCTATTGACATGATAATCATTCCTAGACCCGCTTCTAAAAGTTCTCTAGATTTTTTTTCAGTTAGTAAGGATACATTTGTAGCTATAGATGTTTCTTTTATGCCATTTTCAAAAAATTTATTTATTCTTTGAGGCATTTTTTTATCTATTAGTGGTTCGCCGTCCCTGTATAGACTCACTCTTTTTACTAATTCTTTATTTTCAATAATTTCATCACTTATTTTATTAAAAACGTCATCTCTCATTACGGGATAGTTTCTTTCCCAATCATTTATTGTACACATAGGACATCTAGCATTGCATGCGTTTACAGTCTCTATTTCAATAAACTTTGGAAAATCTAACTTATCTTTAAACGAAGATTTTTCGTCAATTCTTTGATTTAAATATTGTTCAAATTTACTCATGTGGTTAATGTTTAGATACTATAGTTTTTATTTTTTTTATATATTTTTCTTTGTTTATCAAATCTTTTATCCACTTTGGAAAAATACTATCATTTTTAGATAAAAATGGACCAGTTTTACTCTCATGGTAAATTACATATTTTGAAATTGGTGCCATTGTATGAAAAATATTTATAGGTGTTCTGAAAATATCATTCTTTTTTAATTTGCAAATCTTCTTGATGTCACCATTGTCTGTAAACAAAATACAGATCATAGAGCCTTTGATAATATGATAAGTTTCACCTTTTTTTAAGTGCTTGTGTGGTAGATAAAAATTTTTTTTTTGTTGTAGGATAATCATATCGTGATGTTTTGATTGTTTGGAAATATGTAGACATATTCTAATATCTTCTTTATTTTTTTGATAATTTTTTTCTAGAAACTTTACGTGATTAAAATTGAAAACTTCACCTTCTTTTGTGAAAAAAAAGGATCTAGATTTAGCTTTAATGTCTTCTTTTAAGTATTTTATATTTGGCATTATTTTTTTCTATTATTATATTTGCTATAGCAGCAAACTTTTTCAATTTAAAGTTTATTACTTTTTTTATTTTTTTAATATCCATAGATACATCTAAAGGTCTTTTGTCTAGAGTAGTAACGTTTTTTATTAATGTTTTTTTAATTATTATTCTAGATTTTATTTTTTTTCCTAATAAATGTAATATTATATTAATACAATCATATCTAGATAGTTGCTCAGGTCCACCTAAATTAAAAACACCTTTAACTTCTTTTTTTAAAAATAAATTAATTATTTTTTTTAAATCTTTAACATATAGAGGACTAAATTTTTGATCTGTTGCTATCAAAAAAAAATTTTTACCATTAATTAAGTTTTTTAAAAAACTAGAAATTAATGTTGTATCGTTAATATCATCCCCATAAGTTTTTGCTATTCTTAAGATACAAAAATTTTTCGTTTTATTTCTAATATAATTTTCAATAATATATTTTTGCTTACCATATAGATTAACTGGGTTTACAGGACTATTTTCGTTATAATTTCCACTGCTACCATTAAAAATATATTCGGTTGAAAAAAAAATAAAAAATATTTTTTTATTTATTAATTTATCAATTAATTTTTTTGTTTTGATTATATTCAAAAGATTTGAATAATTTTTTTTTTTTAAACATTCGTCTGGGTCTGAAATTGCTGAAAGTAAAACTACGTTTTTAATATTATATTTTTTAATAATAATATCGACATTATCTTTTAGTAAATTAAACTTGATTCCCCCCTCAAATTTATTTTTGTAATATGTCTTAATAAAATGTTTGCCATACATTATTTTACCTATTTTGCCCGAAGCACCAATTATTAATGACCTCATAAAATATTAGTATCTTTTAGTTGAAATAAATAAATTCATAGTCACCTGTATATTTAATTTTTTTATATAACCAAATCCATTCATCGGTACTAAGAAAAGATTGACAGGTAAGTGCCCAGCATTGAAGATTAAATAGTTGCCTCTCATTTTTGTAGCTTTCGACCATGATGTATTTTTTTTTTCCTACTCTCTCTATTTCTTTAATTGATTTTTCTAGGTCAAAAAGCTTCAAATTATGAAGTGTAGCCATAGATATAACTAGATCGAAACAGTTGTTTTTATAGGGTAATTTTTCTTGAGCTTTATGTTTAAAAATTTTTAAATTTTTTATTTTTATACTCTTTTCGATTGCATAATTCGATATATCAAAACCATGAATTTGTAAGCTTGGAATTATTTTTAGCATTTCGTATAACAAAAAACCTTTACCACACCCAACATCTAATATTTTTGAATCTGATTTTAGTTTATAAATTTTTATTAATTTCTTAGCTACATTCTTCCAGCGATCAGGGATATATTTATATCCACCGTATCCATATCTTCTTTTTCCATCCCAATAATTTTTTTTATATTTTTTTGCTTCCTTCATGCATGAAACTTTATCATCCATCATTCGTGACAAGTAGTTTCTTGAGGTTGAATTATGCAAACCTGATACAAAATTTCTTTTCATTAAATTATTAAATCTTTTGGCTTAAGACATCTCTCAGATATTTTTTTTATGTTCCAAATTTTATCTATTCTTTTTACATCCTCATTAGTAGATACTTGTAAATTTTCACATGCAAAAAAAATTTTCTTTTTTTTTTTTAATATTATCTTGAAAATTTTTTTTCTGTCATTGCTATTATACGGCATTTGAAAAATACTATACGCGACAATACCATGTATTTCTTTCAGATTATTAATTAATTGATTAAGTATATAAAAAGAGTTTTCCATTGAATATTCTGTTGCACTTAATAAAAAATTAAAATTATTTTTTTGGCAAAAATCTTTAATAACTATATTTTGAACATGCTGTGGAACTCTTTCACCCATGAAAGTTCTACTAAAATTATAACCTCTTACACTTTTCATCTAATTTTTGGTAAATTATATTTGATAGCAAGCTCTGAAACTTTTCTTAGCGTTATAGGTTCAAAAAATTCACCAATTTTCTTATCTCTATAAGGAGAAAATATTCCTTTAAATCTACAATTAAGTGACCAACGTGTTTCTTGCTCTTCGTTTACGGTATTTCCATGTGGTAAACATTGATTGAATATCATTACTTGTCCGTACTTAATTTTTATCCAAACAAGATCTTTTTTTATTTTATTAAAAATTTGCTCACTTGATATAGATTTTTTTTCTAAAAAAATTTTTTTTATTTTTTCATATTTGTTAGGAGGTAGAATGAACATAGATTTTGTTTTGTAGCAATCGACTAATGGCAACCATGCTACAGTTTCAAATGGAGAATCACCAGACCAAACATCTGAATGGACGGGTAATAAAGAACTTCTATCTCTGGGTAGCTGAATACTTAAATTAATTCTGAGTTGCATGCAGACTTCATTTCCTAATATTATATCTAATAATGGTTTGCAGATTTTGTAGTATAATTGTCGTAGATCTTTTGATTTATTTATATCGTTTATAATTTTTAATCGAAAACTATTCAGTTTTTCTGTGTCTATATTCTTGTGCGTTAAGTCTAATAAAATTTTTTCTTTATAACTTTTAGATTTTAATTTTAGATTTCTTTTAATGGACTTTAAAAAAATTTTTTTTATTTTTGAAAGAGAATTTGGGTCCTGAATATCTTTAATTACAAATCCTTTTTTTTCAAATTCATTGGAAAAAATTTTTTCTTCTTTAGATAAAAAGTCTGTCATGAAATTACCATTTTTTTCTAATTTTTTTATCAATTTTTAGACTAATAAAATTTGGTCCAATATTTCTATAAGAATTAATTATGGCTTTTTCTGTTTCAACACTATTTTTTGGGAAATATGGTTTAATATTTTTAAAAAGTCCCATAATTTTTTTTGCGTTTGTTTCTGCGTGAGTTGGTCCTAATTCTGGATAATCTGCAAAACCAACTAATTTTACATTTACGTTCTGTTGGTCAATGTCTAATTTTAATTGTTCAAAAGGTCTTTCAATAAGAAAGGGTGTAATTGTATATACCCATGGCTTTAAACCTTCTAATGACATTCCTGATGCAGCACCTATTAAACTTTGTTCGCAAATTCCTAAATTAAAAAATCTTTTAGGATTTTCTTTTCTGAAGTCATCAAAAATTCCGTAACCTATGTCGCCAACTAATAAGACAATTTTTTTGTCTTTTTTAGCTAATTCACTTATTAATTTTCCAAATTTTCTTCTCATTTTAAATTTAATCTTTTCTTTCCAATCTCAATTTCCGCTCCTTTTAATTGTCTGGCGTGCCAAACAGGGTCATTCTCAAATTCTTTTATTCCCTTTCCTTTTATAGTGTGTGTTATAATTACGTTTGGTCTCCCTAATTTTTTAATTTTATTAAATCCATTAATTAGTGATTTAAATGAATGTCCATTTTTTATTTCTATACAGTTACAATTAAATGCTTTAAATTTTTTAGAAAGACTTTCTAGAGGTAGAGCTTCTTCAATTGTTGAAAGAGCTTGTAATTTATTATAATCAACTACTATAATTAAATTATCTAGCTTGTGTTTTGCTGCAATTAAAAGAGATTCCCAAGTAGTTCCTTCTTGACATTCACCATCACTAATCATCACAAAAATATTTCCTTTTATTTTCTGTTTTTTTCTTGCAAAAGCCATGCCAGTTGCAATTGGCAAACCGTGTCCTAGACTTCCTGTTGTACAGTTTATTCCATTCTTTATATCTATTTCAAGGTGGGTCTTAATCTTGGGATTTAATCCTTTTTCTTTAAGTAGAATGCAAAATGGAAATGATGCATGTGCCTTACTTAAAATAAATTTATCATTTTTTTTTAAAAATTTTTCATAAATAGTTAAAAGACTTTCTATCATTGAAAAACTACCTCCTAGATGGGCTTCTCCCTTTTCAATAAATGCCATAAATGTTTTTTGTCTTAAATTTATAGCAGACTCATTTAATTTTTTAAAATTCATAAAATTATTTCAACTTCAAATTATTCATTCTTTTTATATTAAAATATTTTTCATTAGTTAAAGTTTTATCTAGAATTTTTGTATCAAATGCATTTTTCAAATCTCTAATTGCATCCTCGATTGTTTTTTTAGTTGTAAATCCTAAATTTTTTTTTATCTTATCTGAAGATATATGGTATGAGCGATTATCATCTGAACTGAATTGTTTAATTTTTACATCTTCTCCAATAACTTTCTTTACTAAGCTAGCTAAATGATTAACAGTTTGATTTTCATAGCCAGCATTAAAAATTTGACCTGAAACTTCTTTTTTTTCTGCATTAATTAAATAATGGTAAGCTCTAGACATATCAAAAATATGAATATTTGGTCTTAACTGTTCGCCCCCAAAAACACTAATTTCTTTCTTGTGATAAGCTAGATTCGTCAAAATATTTACAACTACGTCTAGTCTTTGTCTGGGAGAATAACCACAAACAGTGGCGGGCCTAATAATTACGGTAGTAAAATCTTCTGTACCGTATTCTTTAAGAATATTTTCACACATTGCTTTATATTTTGAGTAATCTGTTAAAGGCTCTAAAGACATAGTTTCATTCACATCTTTTTCCTGTTTAACTCCATAAACTGATGATGATGACGCATATATAAACCTTTTAACTAAATGTTTTTTTGCAATTTCTACTAATGGTGTAAATGCATCCAAATTTATAGACCGACCAAGTGTAGGATTGAGTTCAAAACTAGGGTCGTTAGAAATACAGGCCAGATGTATTACTACGTCATGGCTTGGTAGCTCCTGATTTAATAACTTGGTATCTCTAATATCCCCTTTAATAATTTTTAATTTTGAATTTTTTTTTAAAACATCTTCACCATATATCATGAGATCAAAAACAGTAACCTCGTACCCTTTGCTAAGCAGATAAGGTGTTAAAACTGCTCCAACATATCCTGCGCCACCAGTAATAAAGATTTTTTTATGTTTTTGATTAATAGGTAGCATCAATAAATGAAATCAAGAAAAATTTATACACATTTTCTTTTGGTTGTCTAAATTTTAGATATTTTTTGTAACTTCTAAAATATTTTTTGAAAAAGTTTATGCACATATAGATTATTTTATTGAAAATTGAATCTGTCTCAATAATTCATTTTTATTTATAAATTTACTATTGCCTATATTCTCAACTGCTGTAGCTCCTGCCAGCGAACCTAAAAATAAGGCTAGATCACTGGGCATTTTAATTTTCATACACAATGAGATAATCACCAGCATAGCATCTCCAGCACCAACTTTGTCTATCACTTTGTTTGCAAAAGCAGGACAATAGACAGATTTACCATTTTTTTCTATTAATATAGCTCCTTTATTTCCCATAGTGATAGTTAGCTTACTAACTTTAAGATCTTTAATAAGTTTAAATGCTAGTTTTTCCACACTACTAACTTTATCTCTCATTTCATGTCTGAGCTCATTTTCGTTTATTATTAGATTGTCAATTGTTTTATATTTTCTTAAAGAATGGTAACCACGATTTGATGCGTTAATTTGAGCATTTAATGAAAAAAATTTTTTACTTGAGCTAAAGATTTTAGCAACCCTATCAGAAATAAAACCATGTCCATAATCTGATACTAGAATTAAATCACAAAACAAAGCGTGTTTTTTAATATATTTAGAGAAGTTTAGTTCTAAGCTCTTTGTTAGTTTTTCTTCATTTATAGAATAAACTCCTAATAATTTATTTTTAGAAACTCTATCTATAAATCTTTTTTTTATAATTGTAGTGCTATTTTTTGTATTAAAAAATTTAATTTTAATATTTTTTTGTATTGACTTTTTTATAAAATTTAATTTATCTTTTTCTGTGCCTGCTAGAGTAAAAAAGTCTATTTTTTTACAAAATGTAGATAAATGATTAGCTACTGCTGCAGCACCTCCTAAATAATTTTCTTTAACTCCTTCATTTAATACTAAGTGTGGTTCTTTTCCAGATTTACCTAGTACATCCCCAAATATATATTGGTCTATTATAGTTTCTCCAACTAATAAAACTTTAAGGTTTTTTAACTGTTCTATTTTTTTTAAAATAAATTCAAAGCTATATTTCTTAGAAATATTATTTAAAAATTTTTTTTGTTTAGAATTATAATAATCAAAATAATTATTGATCAAATTACTTGAGCTAAATGTTACATCATTTGAATAAACAATCTTACCTCTATTTTTTTTAACACAATTAACTTCTTTTAATATATTTTTCGTTCTATCTTTTTGATTATTTTTATAGTCTGGACCTTTAAAATAAATATTAGGTTTAATTAAGGTTATTATTTTTTCTGATGTTAAGTGGTTATTTATATATATTGCGTCTATGCAAGTTAAAGATGATAAAAATTCTGCTCTCAAATTTTCATTAAATATTGGTCGACCTAAACCTTTATTCACATATTTATCTGCAGTTATACTTACAATTAAAAATTCTCCATTTTCTTTAGCTTCCTGAAAATGTTTTATATGTCCAATATGGACTAAATCAAACACACCATGGCAATGAACAACTTTTTTACCTTTGGTTTTTTCAAACTTAATTTTTTTCAATAATTGATCAATTTGATAAATTTTTTTCATAAATAAAATTAATTATTTCTTGCTCTTTTTTCCTAGGTAAAAAAACCATTTTTTCGTTTCTTTACTAATTTTTTTTGGAGTCCAAACTGGAGCATCTCTCCAATTATTGATATTTTCTAGCATAATTTTTATTCCTTCATTTATAGAAATCTTTGGTTTCCATCCAGTTTTTCTTTTAATTTCAGATATATCTGCAAACGTAATGTCTGGTTCACCAGGTCTTTTTGGTATTCTTCTTTTTTTTCCCTCAAGTAAGTGAACGATTTTATTGATACTTATAGTTTTTCCGCTGCCTACATTAAATATATTGCCACTCAGATTATTTTTTTTTGATACTTTAATAATTGCATCTACAATATCAGAAACAAAGGTGAAATCCCTAGTTTGCTTTCCGTCTCCAACAATTGTAAACGGTTCATTTGCAATTTTTTGAGCTAAAAAAACTCCAAAGACAGCACCGTAATTTCCTGAGGTTCTTGCTCTAGGCCCATACACATTAAAAAACCTTAAAGACGTTGCGTTGAGATTATAAATTTTCGCAAAATGAATCACTAGTTCTTCACCTAATCTTTTAGTTAAAGCATATGGGTATTGTGGAGAAATTTCTGATGTTTCTTTAGTGGGAAATTTATTAGGTATTCCATAACAAGATGAAGATGCTGAGTATATAAATCGTTTTATATTGTTGTCAATTGAAGCTTTTAACACATTATATGTACCAGTAACATTAGTGCTGTAATAGTCATCTGGATTTTCTATACTTGGAACAATGTCAGCTAGCGCGGCTAGATGGTAAACATTTTGAACTCCTCTGAATAAGTTATTAATTGAATTTAAATCTCTTATATCTCTTTTTAGAATTGTTACTTTGTTTTTAATTTTTTTTAAATTATCTTTTTTTCCTAATGAAAAATTATCTAGAACTAAAACTTCGTGTCCTTGTTCTACTAAACTTTCACAAAGGTGACTGCCTATAAAACCACCTCCTCCTGTAATAATTGACTTCATATTTTAAATTTTATTGATATCAAAAAATTTTTTATTAAAAACTTTTTTTATTATAATTTTTTCTAATATTTTAATTATTCTATCAGATGCACCAGGTTTGCCGTAAGGATTAATGTGATTTTTAATTCTTTTTTTAAATTTAATGGATAATATAGATTTTACCGCTTGTTCAATTTTATTTTTTTTTATTTCTGTGTTAATTATACTTTTTGCAAACAGCCTACCTAATTGTCTGTTTCCTAGATTTATGGTACCCTTTTTAAAGTAAGGCATTTCAAGAATACCGCTGGATGAATTGCCAATCATGCCGTCTACATGATTAAGAAAAGAAAAATAATTTATTTGTCCAAGAGACTTAAAAAAATAGGCATGAGCACGCTTCTGAACAAAAAAATTTATTTCTTTTAAAATAACTGAATTTTCTAAATCTGCACCTGGCATTGTGAAAATAAAATTCGTATTATTTAATTTAGAAAGAGCTAATAGCAATTCATTTATTTGTTTTTTTGCTAAATTTTTATTTATTGTCTCTGGATGAAAATTGATTATAAAATTATATTTATTAAACTTGAAGTTAAATTTTTTTTCTAATTCTTTTTTAGTTAAAAAATTTGTTTTACTAATACTGTCAATTCCTAGACCTCCAACTGAATAAACGTGTAGAGGATTTTCTCCTAATTGAATTATTCTTTTTTTGTAAATTTGATTTGCTGCAAAGTGAATATGTGACATTTTCGTTATAGAGTGTCTAAAGGCATCATCTATTGCACCTTGTGTGACTTCACCTCCATGAATGTGTGCCACTGGTATCCTTGAAAGGTGTGCAGAAATGACGGAAGCTAAAATCTCATACCTATCACCAAGAACAATTAATAATTCTGTCTTTAAGTTCTTTAATATTTTTGAGGTTTCCAATATAGATTTTGACATTATTTTAGAGGCCCCTTCTATATTGTTAGAGTTAAATTCGCATACAATTTTTTTATCTATTTTAATTTTACTATTTTTAATTTCTTTGTATGTATATCCAAATTTTTTTGAAAAGTGACTGCCAGAAGCAATAACCTTAAGTGAAAAATTCTTATTTTTTCTAATATTTAAAATTAAATTTTTTAAAAGTCCAAAATCAGCTCTGGTGCTAGTAATTATAGAAACTCTCATCATATGGATATAAAGTCATCGACATTAAAATTTTGTTTTGATTTTTTTCCAATTACTTTATTCCAAAAAATTGGTGAAACGCCCCCTTCTGGTCTTTTGCATGTAATATTTAATTTTGAAAATTTATCACCTTTTTTTATATTTATGCTAGCAACAATAGACTTCCTTACGATTTTTTTATTTTTTAATTCTGGCTTTGTAGGTTTTTTTAAGTGACTGCCCATTAAAATTTCTACGTTTCTAATATTTTTTACAAACTCTTTGAATTTTTTAGGATTTAAACTTGCTTTATGATCTGGCCCTTCCAAATTATTATTTATTGTAATATGTTTTTCTATAACCTTTGCTCCAAGGGCTACAGCTGATACAGCTGCTATACTGCCTGTTGTATGATCGGACAGACCAACTTCAACTTTGAATTTTTTTTTTCATGGTAATCATCGCGTTTAGATTGACGTCTTTTAATTGTGTCGGGTAGTCAGTGGTACATTGAAGAACTGTGATTTTTTTATTTCCTAGTCCATTTTTTTTTAGAATTTTTATTGCTACTTCTACTTCATTTAAATTTGCCATACCCGAGGAAAGTATAATTTTTTTGTTCATTTTAGCAATATATTTTAAAAGTGGAGTATTGTTAATTTCACCAGAAGGAATTTTTAAAACTTTTAAATTTAATTTTTTAACAGTTTTTAATTCCTCAACTCCAAAAACACTTAATAAAAAATTAATTTTTATTTTTTTACAATATAATTGTATTTTTTTTAATTTATTAAAATCTAACTCTAATTTTTCTAGTAATTTTAGTTGGGTTTGTTTTTTCTTTGTATTTTTGATCTGGTAATCGGCTTGCGATGCATAAATTGTTGTTAATTCCTTACTGTGAAATAGTTGAAATTTTACGCAGTCCGCTTTAGCTTTTTTCGCGGCATCTACAAGTTTGTATGCTAGGTTTAAATTTCCATTATGGTTAACTCCAGCTTCTGCAATAACAAATGTTTTCATAGTTAGTCTACTTTAAAATTATACTTTGACTGCTGGGTATATTTATTGTTCTGTTGTAAATTTCTTTTGCGCCAGATAGGTTCATCTTTTGGCTTTTCTTATAAGGTTTCAATTCTGAAATAAGTTTCCATACAGGTCGTGTGTATATTGATTTTTTATGTGATTCTTTTAAAATTTTATTTTTTAACTTAATATGTTCTTTGTTGAGAACTAAAGTTTGCAACCAGTAATTGCTATCTGAATCTTTTGGTTGGTTATAAAGCGAAATACCATTTAATTTTTTAAAGATTTCATTGTATTTTTTAAATAAGCTTTTCTTAGCTTTTAAAAAAATTGGTAATTTTTCCATTTGAGCTAAGCCTAAAGCAGCATTTAAATTTGGCATACGAAAATTATAACCAATTTCATCATGAATATATTCCCATTTATGTTTAGTTTTAGCAGTTGTAGTTAGATGTTTAACCTTTTCAGCTAATTTTTTATTATTTGTAACAACCATGCCTCCCCCGCCAGTAGTAATAATTTTATTCCCATTAAAACTAAAACAGCCAAGATCACCAAAAGTTCCTAGGTGTTTCTGTTTGTAAAAACTTCCAAGAGCTTCAGCTGCATCTTCAATTACTTTCAAATTATATTTTTTTGCAATTTTAATTACACTTTGGATATTACATGGGTGACCAAATACATGTACTGGTATAATAGCGCTTATTATATTACCTGTCTGCTTGTTCACACATCTGCTACCTTTAAATCTTGTTATACTTTTAAGATATTTTTCTAATTTTACACAGTCAATACCAAAATTATTTATATGAGAATCTATAAAGTGAGGTTTTGCTCCTAAATAGCTTACCGCATTTGCTGTTCCAATAAAAGTTAATGCTGGGACTAGAACTTCTTCATTTTTTTTTACACCACTTACTTTAAGAGAAATATAGATTGCTTGTGTTCCGTTAACAACTGCAATGGCGAATTTTGCTTTTGTGTATAATTTTACTTTTTCCTCAAATTTGTTAACGTATTTTCCTGCAGTAGATACAAAATTTTGCTTAATAGTATTTGTAAGATACTTTACCTCTTTATTAGAAAATAAAGGTTCGTGTAGTTGGTGTCTTCCCCTACCTATAGCTTTCTTTATTAATTTTACAATAAGATTTGCTGAAATATTTTTCATATTTTTTTTGAATCTATTTCATTATTACCAAACTTTGAGTCGTTAAACTTTTTCATTATTTTTTCATTTTTTTTAAAAAAATTTATCATTTCATAAATACCATCATTTACAGAATATTTAATTTCAAAACCTAGAATTCTATTAATTTTTGAAAAATTTACTTTATAATTTCTAGGATCTTTTATTTTGTCTGTAAATGTAACTTTATCATTGGGCATAAAATTAAATATTTTTTCTACGATTTGTTTTTTTGTAAAGTTATTGCTGTCACCACCAACATTAAATACTTGAAAATTTGTTTTTTCTTTATTTGATTCTACGACTTTTTCCAATGCTAATGCAAAGTCTTCTACGTGACAGTATGGTCTCCAAGTATTTGAGTCGAAAACTTCTAAAAATTCTTTACAGAATATAGATTTTGTGAATTGATTAATAGTTAGATCAAATCTCATTCTCGGTGATAATCCAAATGCTGTTGAGAATCTTAATATAGTTGGGCTAAAGCTAGGATGATTTTTGAAAGAAAGAATATATTTTTCTACTCCAACTTTTTGTTTTGCATACAAAGATATTGGTTTAAGTTCTGCCTCTTCATTTAAGAGTGTATTAGTTTCGCTTAAACCATAATTAGAACAAGTTGATACAAAGATGACTTTTTCTATTTTTTTGCTTACACAGTTTTTTATTACTCTTTGAATTCCTTCATTATTTATTTTTTCAGCAATATCGGGGTATTTTTTGGTTATTGGATCTCCAACTAGCCCAGCCAAAATTATAGCTATGTCACAATTACTCAGCAACTCTTCAATTAATTTTTCGTTTCTTAAATCGCCAACTACTAGGTTAAATTTAATATTTTTTTTTAATTCTTTAACAGAATCTAAATTATCATAAATTAAATTATCTAAACAAGTTACTTCAAAATTTTTTTTGATAAAATGTCTTGCTACTACTGTTCCTATATACCCGGCACCACCGATTAACAAAATTTTATTTTTCATTAATTGATTTTTTTTAAATAATGTTTTGCAATTATTAAATCATCTAAAGAGTCTATGTTAATTGATCTTTCATGAGGCATAATATAGGGCATATTTTTTTTAGAAATTAGACAATTATTTCTCATAACTGTTTTTCGATTAGATGCATATATAGATCCATTTCTTATGTAAACTTTCTTCAACTCCTGCCTAGGTTTCATATTTTCGAAACCTTGATCTACAAAATTGTATAATCTATTATTTTTTATAAATTTCATTCTGTAAGGATGATTTGCTCCAACATCTACAATACTGGTAATTGAGTTAAAATTCGATCTTATTAGCTTTTTTAGAGCACTATCTATATCTTTAGAATTTCTTAATGGACATGTTGGCTGTAGAAGCACCATATAATCATATTTTATTTTTTTTAATTCTTCCATAAATTTAATACTGTGCCTGATTACTGGTAGAGTTTGCATTTTGTCTGTAGCTAATTTCTTTGGTCTAAGAAAGGGAACGTCTGCACCTAATTTTCTAGATATTTTAGCAATTTCTTCTGAATCTGTAGATACTATCAAATCTGTAATCAGTTTTGATTTTTTAGCTTCTTTTATTGAGTAATATATTAATGGCTTGCCAAAAATATTAATAATATTTTTTTTTGGAATTCCTTTTGACCCTCCTCTTGCTGGAATTATTCCAATTATTTTTTTTTTCATTTTTTTAAACTAAAAGCCGAGCCTTTCACAAATGGAAAGTTTTCTTTTGTCTTGTTGGTAATATTAACTCCAATGCCAGGAGCATCACTGATCTTTATATGACCATTTAATATTTTTGGATGATCAAAAAAAAGATGTTTGGAGATTTCAAATTTTACTCTAGGAATTTCTAGGTAGACAATATTTTCAAGGGAATGAGCTAAATGAGTGTTTGCAGCTAAGGCAACTGGACTACCCCAAACATGAATAGCGCACTCAATTTTTTTCTTTTTACTTATTTTTGATAAATATTGGCAAAATTCAATACCGCCAGAGTGTGTGCAATCAAATTGAAGCACATCAACCAGCTTATTTCTAATAATTGTTTCAAACTCCAGAATGCCACTGTATGCTTCTCCAGCAGCTATAGGAACTTTACATTTGCTTCTTAGTTTTAAAAAGCCCTCTATGTTATTTGGATGTAACGGTTCTTCAATCCATCTGGGGTTAAATTTTTTTAAATTATCAATTTTTTTTGATGCATCTTTTAACTCCCAGTGAGGGTCTATAGTTCCCATAATTGCATCAATCATTAAATCTTTTTTTCCGAGTTCTTCTCTTGCACATTTGACCCTTTGTAAATCTTTTGACCATGTTTGAAGTCCAACACGCATCTTATAAGCTGTAAATCCTTCTTCTAAAGATTTCTCTACTTCTTTACTTATTTCATTTTTTGTCATTGAAATAGATCCACCACTCGCATAGCAGGGGACTTTGTCTCTTTTTTTACCTAATAATTTGTATGTTGGTTTATTTAATAATTTTCCCCTTAAATCCCATATTGCTACTTCGACAGACCCACAAATACTTCTTAAGATTCCGTTTCTAGAAATAATTGGCACTTTGTTAAATTTATCTAGTAAATTTTGATCACCAATTTTTTTGCCTTTTAAAAATATTTCTAAAAATTCAACTATTTTTGGTAAAATTTCTGGTGCATAAACTGAGGCGTAGTTCTCACCAAAACCTTTTTTTCCACTTTCTGTTATAATTTCAATAAAGCCAAAAGTTTTTACTCCTAAATGTTGACCATAAATTTTACCTTCGCTAAACTTAGATGAGAGACAAAATCCTTTAACTGAAATAATTTTTTCGTCTATATTTTTCCACATGAAATATTTAATAAATAGTTGAACGTTCTACTTAAATGTTAATTTATACTTTTCCTTGTATCTTCCAAGTATTGCCACCCTCTGTATAATGATGCTCGGCTTCTAACGTAGGATCATAAAGAAAATTTAATTTCTTACTAATAATCTTACCTGCCCAATATCTATCTTCTTTCCCTTGTAAGTTTTTATCAAACGGAAATTTCGTTAAAATTTTTTTTTTATAAATTGCGATGGCATTATGTATAAAATACCTATTTTCTAATTTTGAGAACATATTTTCAGTTCTTCTGTTTGTGAAATGGCTCCAAATATAGCTTTTTGTTAATTTTTTCCCTTCCCAGATTGGGATTTGGTTTCCAAAAATACAGACATATTTTTTTAATTCATCAATGTGTTTCTTTAAGTTAATTTTCTTAAGAATACAATGTGCAGACATTATCACTATAGTATCATTTGATGCATTCTTGACTCCATAATTTAATGCAGCACCAGGTGTGTAATTTTTTATTTTTAAAATCTTTATATCAGTATAGTTTTTTTTACTTGGATGTTCTAATTCGTTTATTAATAACGGATCTTGTTTAAAATAATTAACTATATGTAAAGTATTATCTATTGAGTTGTTGTCTACTATTAGTATTTCTGGCCTGTAAACTCTATCAAGTATAGATTGAATGGCGTGCCCAATCCATCTTTCTTCATTTCTTGTTCTTATTATAAAAGTTATTTCAGTTTTTTTTTTTTTCATTTTTCTTTTAAAATTGAAGGACGTATTCAACTAATCTAAATGGAAAATTATCTTTGACTTCAAGTAGCTTAACGTCTGCTTCATCAAACATTTTTTTCCATCTTTCCATGTTTGCTAAACCTTGATTTGTCAAACCGTGTATAATCTCTTGGTAAAACAGCATGTGCATTCGTTCAGTTAGTGGAATGTTATTGAATTCTTCATCACTACATTTGTTGTATTCACCTAGTATAAAATAACTATCTGGGAACTGTTTCTTCATTTTTTTTAGAATATCTACAACAGCTGGTTCTCCATCTCTTAAAAATTCATGTAAGGCCATAATAGCGTTAAAGGCTAATTTGTTGCCTTTGTTTTTTAATTTATTAGAATAGGTAGTGGGGTTAATCATGTCTCCCTCGATCAAAGAAATTCTGTCTTGCAGGCCTTCTTCGTTAACTCTTTTTGTAGCTTCAGCTAGTGCGCCAGGGTTTATATCAAGACCGACACCGTTTAAGCCCTCATGTCTCTTACAAAAATCAATTATTATGTCTCCTGAACCACATCCTAAATCTACAACTGTTTCTACTTTTAATTCTTTTAGTTTTTGTGCTACCCAAGGATAATTTGCTTTACCAGTAAGTACCGAAGACCTTGCTACAAGTCTGCCGTCTCTTTCAAAATCTTTTCCATAAAATTTTTTTTCTTGCATAGCTGATGAGTATTCTCTTAAAATTATATTATATGCCCCAACTGCACCAAGGGACATTGCCATAGTTTGCATCGCAAAAATTCTCTCTTTTCCTAGAAGTGTCAGTGAATAATTTCCATTAGTGTCTTTGACTATTGAATTATCAGCGTGAATAAAGAAGTTTAAACCACATGTAAGTATTTTTTCGTTTAATTTAAGTTTGTTAGATATGTCTTTGGCTGATTTTGGATTACCATCTTTTAATAGTTCAAATACTCCGGTATCATGAAAAGAATAAAGTAAAAAAGCAAGAGTATAACCCCGTCTTATAGATTGTGCCCAATCTGTTACGCTGTTACCTATAAATGGGTAATCTTTATCTGTAGTGGTGTTAGTCATCTTTAGTTTTTAATAACCTTCTTTTAAATTGTTAAGTTTTTTCAAATTAATCAACTTTAATCCTTTCTTATACCTTATTAAGTTTTCAGAAAACAATAGGTATTGATCATTCCAGTAGTTGTTAGTAACTCCAGCTATATGAGGAGTTAGAATTACATTTTTCTGCTTAAGAAAAGGAGATTTAATTTTTACAGGCTCTTCTTTCATTACATCAAGAGCGGCTCCCAAAAGATTTTTGGCTTTAATTGCGCTTAATAAATCTTGTTCATTTACTGTTCCGCCTCTACCTACATTAATAAAAAAAGATGTTTTTTTCATAGATTTAAAAATATTTTTATTAAAAATGTTATTTGTCTTCTCTGTTAAAGGCAGTACATTGACTACATAATCAACGTCTTTTACTGCTTCTTTCAAATTACTTAACTTTAAAACTTTCTTTATAAAACTTGGTACTGTATTTGCGTTTTTCTTTATTACAGATATTTCCATCCCCATTGCTTTACAAATTTTTGCTATTTTTTTTCCAATACCTCCCAATCCAACAATAAGAATTTTTTGATTGAATACATCTTGAATATTTTCTGAAATTTTATCGAAATTTTTTCTATTCAATTTTTTTTCAACTTTGAGTGACTGACAATGGTGGACACCTCGAGCTAAAGAAAAAATATAACTAAATACAGTTGATGCTACAGCATTGCTAAACATATTTTGAGTATTTGTAACTTTTATATTTTTTTTTAAAACCTGATTGTAAATTTCTTTACTAAAACCAGTTGAGGCATAATGAATCCATTTTAGATTTGGCATACATTGAATTAACTTGGAGCTAATTCTATTTCCCCAATAAATTTCAATTTTATTAAGTATTTTGTGTTGAGGTTTTTTAGGTATTACTTCTAAAATTTTTATATTTTTAAATTTTTTTTTTAAATTTTTTAATACAAAATTTTCAATTCTTTGAAATTTTATACTACTCGAAAAAAGATCACAACCGATATACATTATTTAAAGCGAAGTTTATTTACTCCACCTACCTCTGTAGATTTTATATGTACTCATCTCACATTTTTGTAAATCAAGTCCTCTATCTATATTCATTGATTGATACAAATCTCTAAAATTTGAAATTTTTTCTAGATCGCTTGGTAGGATGGCAAACTTATTATCTCTTCCAGGTAGCTTCCTATTAATTGTAAAATGTTTCTCAACGTACTGACAGCCCAAACCAATAGCTCCGATAGCATCTTCAATTCCTTGGTAATGACCGCTATAACCGATTTGTTTAGATATTTTTTTTAATACATCTAGTCTTGGAAAGTTGATATTTTTTATATCACATGGATAACTAGAAACGCAGTGCATCAATATCGCTTTTTTTTTATAATTTTTAAGTTTTAATAAATCTTTTATTTCCCGCCATTTTGCTGCACCAGTTGAGACAAGAACTTTATCAAAAGTATTTAAACATTTTTGAATTAAAGTTTTGTTGTGAATTTCGTGGCTTGGAATCTTAATTATTTTCTTATTTATTTTTTTTAGCATTGGTACGTCCTTAATATTGAAGAGCGAGGTAAAAAAACCAACTTTATATTTTGCGCAAATCTTCTTTAGTAAAATATGATCAGAGATGCTTAATTGAGCTTTTTCATATATCTCTCTTCTTCCATCATCATCCCATGGTCCTTTTTTTAAGCTCTTTACAGACCAGGTTTGAAATTTACAATAGTCTGCACCACTCTCTGCTGCAGCTTTAATCATTTTTTCTGCTAAAGTCATATTACCCATATGATTCCAGCCTATTTCAGCAATAATATTAATTTTAGATGACATTTTCATTTTGTACTTTTGTTTTAAACATTTTTTTTAAAATATCTATATATTTTAAAAAATATTTTTAAATTTTCTAGTTTTACTCGCTTATAAATTAATTAGTTAAAATTTTCTCCACAAAAATCTATAAATTCATCTCATTTCTTAAATACTCTAATGTATTAATTTTTGTATTATAAAATGACTGAACATTTTCAATTTTTAACAAATAATTATTATAATCCAATTTTAAAATTTCTAAAACTCTATCTTCAAAGTCTTCGTATTTTTTACTTTTTAACGTACAAATTCCTTCAGAAGGCGCTCTGGCATCTACATGATCTATAAAACTACACACAAGAACTTTGGTTTTGAATAAAAAAGAATCTCTGAGAAGTGTAGATCCCATACCAATTACCAATTTACTATTTGATATAGTTTTAAATTGGCCAAACTCAGATTTGTCATTAAATTCCATGCTATGATTATATTTATTTAATTCATTTTGATAAAATACTTTTTCTAATTGTTGAAACTTTTTGTCTTTAACATCTCCTTTACCAGAAAAGATAAGTTTTTTTTTATGCGCATCACAAAATCGCATAGTATGATCTGCAATCAAACCCATACATTCTTTAACATCGTGATCTTTATGTATTTCCTTATAATCAAAATTAACTTTAAGCCTTGGTTCAGATATAAGACAAATATCATAAAAGTTTTCACTTAAATTAATATTGTGTGTTTTAAAATAATTTTTTGCCACAGCAGCTCTTAGATTGCCAATAGTTTTAATTCTTGGAACATTTTCACATTTTTTAAAAGTTTCTACTTCATAATCTCCAAACACATAATAATTAGGAATAAAAATATTTTTATCTAATGAATGAAAGTTATATCTGTGCGCATTCTGAATTGCTATAAATTCAATTTTTTTTTCTTGTAAAAACTTTGAAGTTAAAAAAAAATCAGTAGAGTTATCTATAAATGTTACTACTTTTCTTGGGCAGATTAATTCTATTAAACTACACAGGTAGTTTTGTTTAAGGCTCATCTTAAAAATATTTTTTATCATTTTTAAAATAATGTTTTTAGATATATAAATTTTTTTAATCTGGTTTATTCTTGTTGTTAAAATAAAATAATTTTGTTTAGGAAAAATATTTTTTAGTTCTTTGAAATTTTCATCATCGTATACAACAATCTCAGATTTAGGTGGGTTTTTATATACAAAACAGTTATTCCAAAAAAAATTAAAAGCTGTTTTTAATTTTCTAAGAAATAAAATATTTGTTTTAATCAATATTTTTTGAAAAAAAAAATTTTTTGGAAGTAAGTGGTATCCTAAATCTAGATAATGTTGTTTTAAATATTCAGGTACAATGATATGTGAATTTTTTTCAGGATTTAAAAAATCTATTAATTTTTTTTTCATATATTAGATTTAGTTTGCTAAATTAGAATTAGAATTAAACCAAAGCTCCGCACTTTTTAAAAATACGGTATTTTTAATTTTTTCAAACATTTAGTTTTTTTATGCAGGACTAAATAAAAACTCTTCTTTGTTAACTGTTGTTTTTATATTGCCTATAAAAATATTAATTTTATTTTTTTGAAGATTAATAACTTTAAATATTTTTTCTGCAAATGGACCTGAAGTAAATTTATATTTTTTATTAATATGAAGTTGGTAAAAATTCTGAGATAAATAACCATCTTTATTTTCTAAGCCCTTACATCTATTTACAAATTTTTGGATTTCATCTTGAGATAGTATAAATCCGTTCAAAATAAATTTTAATCCTCTGCAGTATCTAAGTTTATTTACGGTTTCTGAGTTCTTAAAATCTTTATGAAAACAAAGAAGGTAATCGCCTAGTAGATTAAATTCTTTGCTAATTAATTTATTATTTTTGTATTTCTGCAAAAATAATTTAGGATTATAAATAATAGTGTCTACACCTATTATTTGAGCAAAATCTTTTTTTAAAATATTGAATCTTTTTTTATCAAATTTAATTACTGTCCACATTTTTATTTTATATTTTTTTTATTCTTTCTAGTTCTTGTTTAAGTTCATCGTATTCTTCCATTTTTTTTTTCATAAAATTAATTGTGAGTTTTGTTCTTTCAGTAATACCAATTGGGGTAACCACATATCTTAAATATTTAATTTTATTAGTTTTTTTTTTAAAATTTTTTAATTTTACTAAACCTTTGTTGTTTAAGGCTTTAAGACAATAGTTTAATTTACCCAGGCTAAATCCAAGTTTTACAGCAAGCTCTCTTTGCGTGGACGCGGGTTTTTGTTCAATTTTTCTTAAAACATTGAATTGATCTTGTTGGTTTTTGATCTTGTTCATAAGTTGAACACTTATAACGTTCATTTATTGAACAGTAAAGGTAAATAATCCAGACTTGATGTAGACTGTCTACATGGTGATTTTAATAAATATTTTTCGCTATATCTGGGGCGTACTACTAATATTGTTTGTCAGATAAGAAATTTTAAATTATTTTTTTACAATAAAAAAAAGTCTACTATTAAAGTTAAGTTTTTCAATTTTAATTTTTTTATTTTTTTTTAAGAAATCGTTTGTTGCTCTCGTTGCTCCATTTACTTGACTATAATCATCTATAAGAATAATTCCATTTTTTGAAATTTTATCATAAAATGCTTCTAGGGCAAATTTAGTTGGTTCATAAACATCTAGATCTAAATGTAAAAAAGAAATTTTTAAAATTTTATTTTTTTTTAAGAAATTTGGAATTGTTTTCTCTATGTTGCCTTTTAAAAGATTGAAATTATTAAACTTTTTTTTATTCAGAAAGCTTTGTAATATTTTTTTATCAATTCCAACTCCCGTTTCATTGTCGTGATTAATTGCAAATTTATTATCTTCTTTAATTTTTTGCTTAGGAAAACTTCCAAAAGCATCAAATCCAATTACTTTTTTTTTTAAATTTTTTTTATATAAATCTCTAAATGTTAAAAGCCTTATTAAACTTGCACCTCTAAATACACCACATTCAATTATAGAACCGGGTATATTCAAAGTTTTTTTAAAAATTTCATATTGAAAAATAATTTTATTTAATCTTGATACATCTGATCTTAAATAAAAATTATTCTCAATATTCCAAATATTTTGTGAGTTTAATTTTAATTTTTTTTTCATAAAAAAGTACTTTCCAAAATACTAGCATAAGGACGCTAAAAAAATACCCTATAGTATTATTTTGTATAAAAAAAAGCCTGCAATTTCTTACAGGCTCTTTTTTTTCTTTGTAAATTAATATCAATTTATATTTTTTAATAAAAAAGTGTTTTTCTTGATACTGAAAATTTTTTTCAGTGCATAAATCAAGCC
>MDTF01018074.1_pt1 | contig 25218 bp, 24 predicted proteins | sample 811191 | NCBI WGS metagenome assembly MDTF01 (sample SAMN05326649, study PRJNA326480) | marine metagenome | isolation source: seawater | place: Southern Ocean | collected 2011
TGATAATTCAATATTTTTAATGGCAGGCGGAAAGGGACTTAGATTATACCCTTTAACAAAATTCACACCAAAACCACTATTGAAAATAGACAATATACCAATCATAGAAAGAATAATTGAAAATTTTAAAAAGCAAGGTTTTTATAATTTTAAAATCTCAATTAATTATTTAGGGTCAATGATTAAAAATTATTTAAAAAAAAAAAAAAATTTAAATGTTAAAATAAAATTTATAAGTGAGAAAAAATTTTTGGGAACAGCTGGGTCACTATCTCTCATAAATAAAAATGAATTAAAATTTCCCTTGATACTTACAAATTCAGATTTAATTTCTAATATAAATTATAAAAGATTGCTTGATTTTCACATTAAAAACAAATCTGATTTAACTATATGTGTAAGAAATCAAATTTTTGAAATGCCCTATGGCGAAATTTATTTAGAAGGCAAAAAAGTTTTAAAAATAATTGAAAAACCAATGTCAAATTCAATCATTAACGCGGGCGTCTACGTTTTGAGTAAAAAAATTCTTAAATTTACCGAAACTAACAAACATTTAATGATGAATGAATTGATAAATATTTCAATTAAAAATAATTGTAAGATTTTATCATTTCCTATTTATGAAAATTGGATTGATGTTGGTAATAAAGATCAGTTATTAAAAGCAAATATTTTAAATTAGCAAAATGAATAATCTAAAAACATTAATTTTATCACCTGGAAATAGTGGTGGTGGTGCAGTTTTTGAATATTTAAGCTCAAGAGATGATTTTGTATCTCCATTTAATAATGAAGAATTTCGGATGGTTGGCGATCCAGATGGATTATACAATCTTTATCTTGAGTGTTATAAAAACTCTAGTTTGTATGGCAGTTCCGTAGCAATAAAAAGATTTTTAAAATATAATAAAAGATTAGCAAATCTAAAAGTACAGTCACACAATAAGAAGATCAAATTATGCTCAAAGGGTTACGAAGGTATAATTAACAGTTTTATTAAAAATATTTCTGAAATCGAGTATTTAGCAAATCCTCAATTCTATCGAATGAAACTTAATAAAATTGATAAAACAAAAATATTCTTTAATGATAAAATAAATGGTTCATTTAAAAATTCTAGACCTTTAAAGGTAATAATTCCTAAAGATGAAAATTTATTTATTAATTATTCTAAAGAGTTAATAGATAAAATCTTACTAAACAATATTCATAAAAAAAAAATAAAAAAAAATATAGTCATAGATCAAGCAGTTAATATTTTAAACCCATTGGAATCATCAATTTCTTATGGAAACAGAAAAATTATTATAGTCATTAGAGACCCTAAATCTGTTTTTGCTAGCATGAAGAGAAGAAAATCTTTTGGGTTTCCAGGGTATGACCTTAAAATTTTTATCGAGTGGTACAAGTGGATAATGAAAAAAATTAATTTTAAGAAATCAAATTTAGTTATGAAAATTAATTTTGAATCATTTGTCTTAGATGACAAAAAGAGTATTAAAAAAATTGAAAGTTTTTTAAAAATAAAGAAAGATATAGATAACAAATTTAATTTTATGCAATCAAGAAAAAATGTTTATAAAGCTAAAAAAATTCTTTCATTAAATGAGATGAAATATATAAATAAAGAACTCAAAGATTATATTATTTGGTAGATGTATAAAAAAAAAAAAATCTTGATAATAATTCCTGCTAGAAAAGGTAGTAAAGGATTAAAAAATAAACACCTTCTTAAGTTAGGTAATAAAAGATTGATAGAATGGGTTATTGATGCTTCCAAAAAAGTAGATATGGCTGATAAAATTTTATTAACAACAGACTCTCCTAAAATACAAAAGATTGCAATTAATAAGAATGTTTGCTCGCCATTTCTAAGACCTAAAAATCTTTCTACAGATAGAGCTAAATCATCAGACGTTATAATTCATGCATTAAATTTTTTAATAAATCAGGGAGAAAAATTTGATTTTTTTATATTTTTAGAACCAACTTCACCTTTTACAACCGCCCAAGATATTCTAAAGTCTATCAAGCTATTTGTTAAAAATTATAAAAAAATAGAAAATTTAGTAAGTGTAAGCAAATTTGACAAAATTCATTTATCCAATATTTTTAATATTAAAAATAAAATGATCAGTCCAGTTTTTAAAAAGTTTGAAAATGATGTTAGAAGACAAGACATGTCTAAGATGGTTTATTTAGATGGAAGTATATATATTGCAAAAGTAGAAAGTTATATCAAAAATAAACAGTTCCTTAACCACAAAACAAAACCAATCTACTTTGATTCTTGGAAGTCTATTGAAATAGATAGTAAATTTGACTTAATTTTAGCAGAAAAAATATTTTCTAAATTTAAAAAAAAATTATGAAGAAAAAATTTAAAAAAGGAATTGCTCTCTATAAAAAAGCCTCATCTATAATTCCAGGTGGTGTACAACTTTTATCAAAAAGACCTGAAATATTTCTTCCAGATCAATGGCCAAGCTATTATAAATCTGCAAAAGGTTCTGAGGTAGTTACTTATGATGATGTTAAATTATATGACTTTACCAATTGTTCAGTTGGAATGTGTCCTCTTGGGTATGCAAATCCTGTTGTAAATAAAAGTGTAATCAGGGCGATAAAAAAAGGAAATACAACAACATTAAATTCATACCTGGAGTATGATTGTGCAAAATTGTTCATCGAAACACATCCTTGGGCGGATATGGTAAGATTTACTAAGTCAGGTGGGGAGGCAATGTCAGTTGCTGTAAGAATAGCAAGAACATATAAAAAAAAAGACAAAGTATTGTTCTGTGGATATCATGGGTGGTCTGATTGGTATATTTCTGCAAACTTAAAAAATACTAACAAATTAAATCAACATTTATTACCAGGAATTTCTTCTTTAGGTATTCCAAAATCTCTCGGTGGTTTAACACTGCCATTTGAGTTTAATAATGAAAAAGATTTTCAAATAAAGTTTAAAAAAAATTTAAAAACATTAAGTTGTGTAATCTTAGAACCAGCTAGAACCATGCATTGTGACTTAAAGTTTATTAAAACTATTCGGAAATATTGCTCAAGATATAATATTCCTCTAATATTTGATGAGATTACTTTGGGCTGGCATTACACTTTAGGGGGTTATCATAAAATATTAGGAGTAAAACCTGATATAGCGGTATTCTCCAAAGGTACAACAAATGGTTATCCGCTAGGAGTAATTATAGGAAAAAAAAATGTTATGAAATCTGCAACAGATAGTTTTATTTCGAGTGCTTATTGGACAGAAAATATTGGTTTTGCTGCGGCCATAGCAACAATAAATTTTATGAAAAAAAATGATGTTGCAAAAAAATTAATACTAAAAGGAAAAAAAATTAAAAAAGTTTGGTCAGAATTAGGAAAAGAAAATAGTCTTCCCATATTAGTAAGAGGCATAGACTCGTTGCCCACATTTTCTTTTGGTAGCAAACATTCAGATGAGATGATTACTTATTTCACCCAAGAAATGTTAAAGGAGGGTTTTTTAGCACATGGGCAATGCTATTTAATGATTTCCCATACAGAGGCTCAAATTAAAAAATATAGATATGCGTGTTCAAAAGTTTTCAAAAAAATATCAAATATTTTTCATCACAATAAATCCGATTTTAAAAAAAATTTAAATGGAAGAGTTAAATTTGCAAAATTTAAAAATCCAGTTTAAAACATAAAGCAAATAACTTCTTAAAAAAAAATAATGTTGATAGCTGAAATTGGACTTAATCACTTAGGATTAAAAAATTTTTAAGGTTGGTATTGCCCTGTTTGATTATAATAAAAATCATGTTTATTGATAAGTATAATATTGATTTTATCAAAGTATTAAGTAAAGATTTTATGAATCAAAAATTAGTAAAATCAGTATTAAGATTAAATAAACCAACCTATTTATCAATTGGTATTTTTTCAACGCAGGAAGTTAAAAATCATATAGAGATATATAAAAAATTTAGTAAAGATTTAAAAATTATCTATACCTGTTTTGAAAAAGCTGTTAACCCTATATTTAGAAAGTTTAATTAAATTATGCAAACATTAGTTTTAGGTGGTAATGGGTTACTTGGATCAGAAATAGTAAAATTTCTTCATAGCAAAGGAGTGGATGTAGTTGTAGGTGATATAAAAAAAAATAAAAAATATAAAAATATCCCATTTTTTAAAGTAAATTTGAACAATGTTGAATCTTTGAAAAAATTAGTTCAAGATTTAAATAAAAAAAAAAAAAAAATTTTGCAATATAATTAATTGCACATATCCTCAACCAAAGAAATTTAATAAAGATCCATTAAATTTGAATAAAAATGAATTTGTTGAATATTTTAAAACACACTTGTGGAGCTATAATTGCTCAACAAGATTCTTTGGAGATTATTTTAAAAAGGAAAAAATTAAAGGTCATATAATTAATTTTGCATCAATTTATGGCGTTATATTGCCAGATTTTTCAATTTACCATGATTATAAAATATTTACATCATTAGAATATTTTTTAACAAAACATAATATTATATTGCTATCAAAGTACTATGCTAAATACTTAAAGATCAACGGTATTAGAGTTAATTGTATTAGCCCTGGTGGAATAAATAATGATTTAGAAAAAAAATTTGTTAAAAAATATGTTAAAAAAACAATTTCTAAAAAAATGCTTTCTTCAAAAGATCTAAATGGAATGGTTTATTTTTTGCTGTCTAAAGAAGCAAAAAAAATTACAGGCCAAAATTTTGTTATTGATGAAGGGTTTACCTTGTAGATGATAATTTCGTTACCAATCGAAATTAAAGATAGAGAATACCTACCTAAATTATTACTCTCACACTATTTGATGAAAAGATTAAAGGTAAATATAATTTTATCAAGATCAAGACTTGGTTTGTATAAAATTCAAAATTACAAAAATGCAATTTTTTTTGATAAAAGTTTGTCTATACATAAAGAAAAATTATCAAAAAATATAATTAAAAATAATATATTATCAGTCTTAGATGAAGAGGGACCAATAACAAACTGGATTGACTTTATGATTGAGGGCAGATTGCCCCTAAATGTATTAGAAAATACTCATCTATACTTTGTTCGTGGTATGAAAGAAAAAATTTTTTTAAAAGAAAAATTTAAGAAGAATTTTAAAAATGTAAAGGTTGTAGGTCACCCAAAATATGATCTTCTCAAGAGTCCATTTAAAAGTTTTTTTGACAATGATGTTGAAAAAATAAAAAAAGATTACGGAAAATATGTATTTATACCCCTAAGCTTTATTCAGGATTTAAAAGGCAAAAAAGATAAAGATTATAGCAGTTATCTGTTTGAAACTTTTGCTAAAAACAATTTTATCAAACAAAAATATAAAGAATCTGCGAAGAAGTGGGATCATGATGAAAAAAATTATAATTATTTTTTACAGACAATTTCTGAATTAGCTAATTTAAATAAAAATATCAATTTTGTTATTCGACCCCATCCAACACAAGATATTTCAAAAATAAAAAATAGAATGAAGATTATTCCAAATAATTTGCATATAGTCTACAAATATTCAATAAACCCATGGATTATTGGTGCTCATTATTATATCCACTCACATTGCACTTCCGTTTATGAGGCTGCAAAATTAAGAAAGAAAATTTTTTGTTATAATTTTAACAAAAAAAATAAAGGTGTTATTTTAGCACAGAACCCAGGTTATATTTTTGATAATAAAAAAAAATTTCTGAGTTTTTTTCAGAAAGTAATAAAAAAAAAAGTGAAATATGATATGAAAAAAATTATTTTAGATAATAGTTTCTTGTTTAATTTTAAAAATAATAAAATTTCTTGTGAAGAAATTGTTAAACACTTTTCAAAATTGTCTAAAAGTTTTTCAAAAGATAAATTTGATTTAGATCAAAATTATTTTGATAGATTTAAGATTGAGATAAAAAAAATTTTATTTCAAATAATTAAATTAAAAAATTATTTCTTAAATAAGGAGAGTTATTTTAGTAGTAAATATTTTGATATTAATGTTACTGAAATAAATCTAATAATTAAAAAATTTAGAAAAATTGATAGATCTAAGTATAAAATTTCTGTAAAAGAAATTGACAACAATATTATTTTAATTAGTAATTTTTAATTTAATATTTTCTTTAAATCTTTATTTTTAATTTTTCATTAGCTTCAACACTGTAAATATCAGAATGTTTTCCATATTTTAAAAGTAGTTCTAAAGTACCTACAAAATAATCTTATTTCATTCTGTGTAACTTTTATTTTAAATTCTACATCCATATAACTTTATAAAGCTATTTATTAATTCAGGTATTGTATAATTATTTCTCATATCTTGAGTATAAACATTGATAAATCAATATAAATCAATATATAGGTCTAAAGTTTGCGAAGCAAACAATGAGGTATATTTAATCGAAAGGAGAAAATAACCTTGAAGAAAATTGTAATTTTACCCACATATCAAGAAAAAGAAAATTGTGAAAAAATCTATAAGCTAATTAGAAAATATAATAGTAAAATTAGTATTTTATTTGTAGATGATAACTCTCCAGACGGTACAGGTAAAATTATAAAAAATTTAAAAAAAAAAGATAGATCATTATTTTTAGAAGTTAGGAAAAAAAAGAAAGGTATAGGCTCAGCTCACAAATATGGTATCAGATGGGCATTAAAAAAAAATTTCAAAATTATTGTAACTATGGATGCAGATTTAACTCATAATCCAAAAATAATCCCTAAAATGTTATCATTAACTGAAAAGTTCGATTTAATTCAAACTAACAGGTTTCTTATGAAAGATAGTATAAAAGATTGGACACTACTTAGAAAGCTAATGACAAATATCAGGTTTATCTTAATTAAATATTTACTTGGAATGGAATATGATACTTCAGGAGCATTTAGATGTTATAATTTTAATAAAATTAATCCAAAACATTTATTGGAAACAAAAGATGATAGCTACTCTTTTTTTTGGGAGAGTATTTTTTTATTAAATGAAAGAAAATACACTATATTCGAATTACCAATTAAATTACCTAAAAGAGTTTCAGGATACTCAAAAATGAATACATCCGATTGGATCTCAGGTGTTATTCATCTTTTGGCGATATTTGCAAAATATAAAGTTTTAAATAAAAAGTAATATTAAAATGAAAATAAAAAATTGTCGAATATGTAAGTCAAAAAAATTATTAAGTATTTTTAATTTAGGGAATCAAGCACTTACAGGAAAATTTCCCAAAAATAAAAAAATAAAAATACCAAAGTCACCACTTAAAATTTTACTCTGCAACTCATGCAAAGCAATACAATTAGATAGAAATTTTAATCCAAAAAATTTATTTAATGCAAATTATGGATATAGGTCTGGAATAAATCAAACAATGAGTGATCACTTAAGAAAATTATCAATTCTGATAAAAAAAAATTTTTTAAAAAAGAATAAAAATATTTTAGATATTGCAAGTAATGATGGAACTTTTTTGAATTTTTTTTCAGACAAATATTTTAGAGTTGGAATTGATCCAGTACTAAAAAAATATTCATCAAATTATAAAAAAAAAATTGTTAAAATACCAAATTTATTTAGCAAAAAAATTTTAGAATCTAAGGTTAAAAATAAAAAGTTTAATGTGATAACCATTTTTGCTATGTTTTATGATTTAAATGACCCATATAAGTTTCTTTTGGAAGTAAAAAAAATTCTCGATAACCAAGGCGTACTAATAATTGAGGTTGCAGATCTTTATGAAACGATAAAAAATAATGTTTTTGATACAATTTGTCATGAACACTTAATTTACTACTCTCATAGTTTAATGAAATTAATTATGGATAAATCTGGTTTTAAGATTTTTGATCATTCTTATAACGATATAAATGGCGGAACATCAAGGTATTTTATTACGCATAAAGAAAATATGGAAATTAAAAATAAAAATTTAGCAAAAGTAAAAAAAAATGAAATTAACATAGGACTTCATAAGATAAAGACATACGTTGATTTTTTCAAAAAAATATCAAAAATTAAACTTCAAACAATAAAACTTCTTAAATCGTTAAAATCAAAAAAAAAAATAATACATGGATATGGTGCCTCGACCAAAGGAAATGTTTTAATGCAATACTTTAAAATTAATAATAAAATTATAGAATGTATTGCTGATAGAAATCCAGATAAAAATGGTCACTATACACCTGGCACGAACATTAAAATTATTTCAGAGGAACTATCAAGAAGTAATAAACCAGATTACTATTTTGTATTACCATGGCACTTTAAGAAAGAAATTTTAATTAGAGAAAAAAAAATAATTAAAATGGGTACAAAATTTATTTTTCCATTACCAAAACTAGAGATAGTTTAAGTTATTTACACATATCAAAAACTATATCTTTTAAAGAATGTTTAGGCTTCCAGTTAATTTCTTTAAAAGTTTTTTTCATATCAATTTTAATATTCTTATATTTGATCATCACAGGACTTTGAATAATAATTTGATTGTTTTGAATATCTATTAATTGATACATCCCCCCTTTTTTTTTCCATTCATATTTTATTTTATAAAAGTTGCACACATGTTTAATAAAGCTTTTTATGCTATTATTTTTTCCTGTAGCAATAATATGGTGACAGGGTTTTGTTTTTTGTACAATTTTAAGAACAGCTTCCATATAATCTTCAGCATGCCCCCAATCAACTAAGTCATTTATATTTTTTAAATATAATGGTTTGATAATTTTTTTCCCGTAAATCTTAAAATGTTGAACAATTTTCATGGTTATAAATCTTTCATCCCTAAAAGGAGATTCGTGATTAAAAAAGAATGCTGAATAACATTTTAAATTGTAAGTTTTATTAAAATATTCCAGATATTTAAAAGCAGAATATTTTGAAATTGCATAAGGGTGCGTTAAAGGAATTGGTTTTGTTTTTTCATTAATGTGTTTTTTTTCATTAAAAAGAAGAGCGCTTAATGCTAAAAAATATTTAGTTTTTAGTTTAATTTCTTTAATTGATGTTAAAAATATTAAATTAAAAAAATTAATGTATTGGTCTGTTTTAAGTATATCTAACTCTGCTTCACTTTTGCTTGAAATAGAACACAAGTTAAAAATTTTAGAGGGTTTAATTTTATTTAATATTTGCTTTACTACTCTCAAATTTATCTTTTTTATCTTAAAAATTCTTACATTATCAAACTTATTTTTTTTAGAATTTAATGTTATTCCAAAAACTCTATAATTTTTTTTTTTGTAATAGCTTTGTTAGATAATACCCATCTTGTCCATTGATTCCAAAAATTAAAGCAATTTTTTTTTGTGGTTTCATTTTTATTATATTTTAATATAACAAAATATAATATAAATCACTTCATTAATGAATAGCTATCCAAATCTAAACAGAGAAGAAAAGAGTAAAAATTATTTTTTAATTATAATTTCTTTATTATATTTATGTAAAATTATTTTGTATCCAAAAACTGTCCAGTTAGGTGGAAGTGAAATACATTATTTTGCTTATTTTTATGATTATCTGAATTTTTTTAAGAATTTTGAATATACAGGACTTCAAACTGAAAGATGGCACTATCAAGAATTTAGATGGGGTATGTATGTATTTCCAATCATATTAAGTTTTATTATAAAGAGTCATGAAATTATTTTTTTTATAAACAGTCCAATTTTGATTTATACTTCGTTTTGTATATTTATAATAATCTTAAAAAAATATTTAAATATTTATAGTTTATTATTCTTTATTTTCTTTTGGATTATTCATCCAGATATAACAAAGTTCACATATAGTTTTTCTACTAATGCTGCATCAATTTTGGTGATTTCAGTTATTTTATTAATGATATCAAGATTTGATTATTTAAAAGAAAAATATAATTCAAAAAAATTTTTGATAATTTTATTATTATTATTTTTTTTATTGTATGGAATTAGAGAAACTAATATTATTTTTTTTCCATTTATCATTTATTTTTTGGTTAAAAATTTTGACTATAAGCACATTTATTTTTCAATTATTTTTGGTCTTATTCTTTATTTTTTAGAAACTTTATTTATTGGGTTAATTACTAGCGGGGAATATAAATTTGGTAGACTTTTACTTCACTTTATTGGTGACACATCTTGGATAGAGTTTATGAAAAATGACTCATTGAGATTTGGCGAGGGGTATTCAATTAAAAACTTTTCCAGGAGTTTTTTGGATGGTGGAATTTTTTCTAGGTGGTATTTTACAGGTCTAACTATTAATTTTTTCTATATATTTTCACTTATTTATGCAATAAAACTTACTTCAAGTTCACAAATAAAAAAAAATAAGATATTTTATCAAAATATTTCTTTTTTATATTTAAGTTATTTTTTTACGTTGAGTTTTGCTTTAGCAGGAATAAATCCTCCAACACCTTTTATTCATTTTAATATTGGCATTCAATCTATTGGATTACCATTAGCTATAATCATTTTTTTAATATTTCTTGATGAAGTATCTTTAGAGATTAAATCTAATTTGAAATTAATTTTTATTTATAGTTTTGTTTTTGTTCTCCTTTCACTAAAATCATTTAATCATCTTTATAAAGTTGATTTCAAAGATATAAGACTTAACCAATATAATTTAATATCTATTAAGGGGCACATAAATAAATTTAAAGAACAATTTAACTCTTCTGATTGTATTAATGTAAAGGGTTCATTTATTCATTTACAATACCTTTTTAAAGATGGAACTTTAGATCAAACCAAAGTTGAAAAACTTGATAGATTTATTGATTTAGAACCAAAAAAATATATAGAATATTCCACTAATAATAAATTTAATAAAATTAATTTTGTCAGTGATTGCAGAAATATCTTTAAATTTTATAAATTTAAAATTATAAAATAATATGCTTTATAAATTACTTTTTAAAAAAATTGAATTATGGATAGTTTTATTGTTAACAATATGCTTTCTTGTAACATCAGTCTTATTTGGTTCTGTTGTGAGACACGTTGCAAAAGGTGGCGTTTTGTTAGGTACTATTGGAGATGTTGCGGAGAAAATTGCTAAATTTCCTGGAAGAGTTATTATACTTTATAAAAGTAATTCAACAGAAATATCACCTCAAATTTTTGAAAGTAAATCTCTCAAAGGTTTGCAAATTTATAACCAAGAACAGACTGATAATGAAAAAGGATATTTATTAGTATCCAGTTATAATGTGGAAGGTTCTTATGTATTTCTCTTTGATCCAAAAAATAATAAAATACTTCACAAATGGAAAGCTCCATTGTCAGAAGTTTATAAACTTGCACCAGGATATATAGATGGAATAAATGCATCTAGATATTATAGATCTCAACACCCTTTATTGTTTGAGAATGGTGATCTAGTTTTTAGCAGTGGTGATGGTCCAATGTTAAGGTTAAGTCAATGCAATAATATTAAATGGATAAATTCTGACCGTTTTCATCATTCTATTCACTTAGATAAAAAAAATAATTATATCTATGCTGTAAAAAGATTCAAAAAAAACAACAAGAATAAATATTTTTTTGAAGATGGTTTTTCAATTATAAATGCAGAAAATGGAAAGACTGTTAAAGAATTCTCTATTAGCAAAATACTTTTGAAATCTAAAAATAATTTAGGCTTAATTTATGGAGTTGGAGATTTTGAAAAAGATAGATATCATTTAAACTCTGTTAAACCAATTATGGAGTCTGATAATTTTTTTAAAAAAGATGATCTAGTCTTAAGTGTAAGAAACTTATCTACAATATTTGTTTATAGACCATCAACCAATGAAATAATTTGGCAAAAAACAGGACCTTGGATAAATCAACATGATGCACGTTATTTAGGTGATGGAAATTTTTCTGTTTTTTCAAATAATATTATAAGAGGATTACCGCAACAATTAGAATTTATTTTAGATCATTCAGATGTTTATTTTTATGATATGAAAAATAATCAAATAAGTAGACCATATAAGAACATAATGAAAAATAGCAAGCAAAGATCTGGTGGAATTTATAATCCAATATTTGATAATGGAGGGATTATGGAGCTTCATAGTGATGCTAAGTTTTTAAGGGTTTCAAAAGAACATGGGATAATTTGGTCTTATGAAAATTATTTGGGAAATTCAAAGAAAGGTAATATTAACTGGAGTAGGTATATTCTTAAAGATGAAATTAATTTAGAAGTATTTAAAAATAAGTGCAAAACATGAAAATAAAAATTATTTTTTTAATAAACTCTTGTTTATTTATCACATTACCAAATATTGCTTTAGCATATATAGGGCCAGGTATGGGGATGGGAGCAATAATTGGAATTATTGCAGTTTTAGGAGTTCTGTTACTGACTATAGTAGCAATAATTTATTATCCAATAAAAATTTTTGTTAAGAAGTTAATAGATAAAAATAAAGAAAAAAAAGATTAATAATTGATATATTTTGAAATTAATTGGCTATTAAGTTTTGTAGCTTTAAGTATTACCTCTATCCTATTATTTAAATTAAATATAATTTCAAAATTAATAAAGTTATTAGAGTCTTATAATGTTTTTTTAAACTCATATTTATCTAAAGAAGAAGATAGTTTAAAATTAAAAAAAATTATTTCTAACTTTAAAATTATTATAATATTAACTTTTAATTTAATATGCATTATTGTGTTTATTTTACTTCCAATATGTATTTTATATATTTTTGGATTAGTTAGAGGGATAAATTTTTGGGAATACATTATTTCATATGAATCTTTTATATTCACATTGGTACTCTTTATAATTTTCTCTAAAATTTTTAAAAATAAAAAAAGATATAATAGATATGATCAAACAATACATAAGTTAATATTAAATAATAAATTAATATCAAGTATGATGTTTGATATTGAAAAAAAGATTTTCTATAAAAAAAAGAACATAGGATCAAAAAAACTATTTATTTGTGGTTATGCCAGATCGGGAACCACCATAATATTAAATACTTTATATAGTTCGGGTTATTTTACATCGCTCTTATATAGAGATCTGCCTTTTATATTATCTCCAAGCATAAATAAACTTTTTATCAAATTTACCAACCTTAATAAAAAATATAAAAAATATGAAAGATCTCATTTAGATGGTTTATATATTGACGCAGATACTCCTGAGGCATTAGAGGAAGTTTTTTGGAAGGTTAAATTACAAGATAGTTACATTGAAAATAATTATTTGAAAAAGAATATTATTAATAGTGAAACTTTAAATGAATTTGAAAAATATATTACATTAATTAACAATTTAGATAAAATTTATTTATCAAAAAATAATAATAATATTTTGAGAATTGAACAATTAGCAAATTTAAAAAATTCGAATATTATTATTATGATTAGAGAGCCATATTTTCATGCAAAATCTCTACTTACTCAGCATATAAGCTTTTGTAAACAGCAAAATGATGATTTATTTTTTGAAGATTATATGAATTCAATTGGCCATTATGAGTTTGGAAATAATCAAAAAAGTTTTTTTTCGGCACCCGAAATTGCAAATAAAGAAAATTTATCATTTTGGTTATCAGAATGGAAAAAAGTATATTCAATAATTTTAAAGGAATATCTAGAATTAAATAAAAATAATATTTTTTTTGTAACATATGAAGGGTTTAGTTCTAATAAAGACTTATTTATTGAAAAAATAAATAACTTACAAAACATAGATATAAAAAATAAAGATTTAATGAAAAATAGAAACCAATACTCAAATGCAATTTCTAACATAGATGATAATAAAATATTATTAGATGAATGTAATGATATTTATGAAAAAATTAAAAAAATTAGTTTAATTTAATATGATAATTTATATAGCAGATTTTAACCTTCCAAATAATTCAGCATATGTTCATCAGGTAATTAAAATGTGTGATGCTTTTGCAGAACAAGATAAAGATGTTTTATTATTAGTAAAATATAAAAATGATAAACTAAAATTTAAAGAATTAAAAAAAAATTATCTCCTAAAAAATAGTTTTAAAATTGATTCAGTTTTAAATTTAAAACCCAAAAATTTTTTATTAAATCTTATCTTTTCTTTCATAGTTTGTTTAAAGATTAAAAAAAAATATCGAAATGATAAGATTATTACTCGAAGTTTCTTAATTAGTGTTTTTTTATCACACCTTAAGATTATTCATATTCTTGAAATACACCAAGAATTAAATGGCTTAACTGGAAAAATTTTTTTTCATTATTATAAAAATTTTTCACATAAATATCTTAAAATTATTTATATAAATAAGAATTTAAAAAAATATTATAAATTTTTTAATAATAAAAATTCTTTAATTTTAGATGATGCTGTTGATTATCGAGACTTTATTAATCAAAATAAAGGTAAAAAAAAATCTTGTTTATATACAGGAAGCCTGTCCAAGGGAAAAGGGTTTGAGATTATCTATGCATTATCTAAAAAATTAAAAAAAGTAGATTTTCATGTTTATGGTGACTTGAAATTATTAGAAGAAAAATGGAACAACAAAACATTACCAAAAAATTTATTTTTAAAAGGTTTTGTTGCATATAATAAAATACCTGCGATTTTAAAATCTTCTTCTATTTTATTACTTCCTTATATGAAAAAAAGCTTTGGTAGAAATAATAAACTAAATTTATCAAATTATATGTCACCTTTAAAGTTATTTGATTACTTAGCAGCTGGAAGAGTTATTATTGCTTCTAATCTACCTATATATTCACACATATTAATAAACAATTATAATTCAATAAAAATATTACCTAACAATATACAAAAATGGATAGATACTGTAGAAACAGTTTTAAAAAATTACCCAAAATATAAGATGCTTAGAGTGAATGCAAAAAAAAATAGTTATAAATTTTCATGGCTTGTCAGAACAAAAAAAATAATTGATTATTATGAAAAAAAATAATAATAAAATATTTATAACTGGTGTAGCTGGTTTTATTGGGTTTCATTTATGTTATTTTTTATTAAAAAATAATTATACAATTTATGGAATTGATAATATTAATAATTATTATTCTATTAAGATAAAGCTAAAAAGATTAGATATCTTAAAAAAATTTAAAAACTTTCACTATAAAAAAATTTCTTTAAATGATGAAAAATTATTTTTAAATTTTGTAAAAACTAGCAATTCTAAAATTATTATTCATTTAGCAGCACAACCAGGTGTTAGGTACTGTTACACAAATCCAAAAATTTACTTGAAAAGAAATGTCGAAGCATTTTTAAATGTACTTGAAGTAATGAGAAAATTAAATTTAGATAAATTAATATATGCTTCATCAAGTTCTGTCTATGGTGATGCAATAAATTTTCCAACATCTGAAGTTCATAAATTAAACCCAATTAATTTATACGGTGGTACAAAAGTATTTAATGAAGATATGGCTAAAATATATAATATTAATTTTTCAATTAATTCGTTTGGATTAAGATTTTTCACTGCTTATGGAAGTTTAGGTAGACCTGACATGATGATAGCTAAATCTATTAAAAAAATTAAAAAAAAAAAAATAATAGATCTATACAACAAAGGCAATCACTCAAGAGACTTTACACACGTAAGTACTATTATTGACATTATATATGGTTTAATAAATAAGATTGAAAAATTTAAGGGTATTAATAATTTTAATATTTGTTCTGGAAAAAAAATACCTGTTAAAACACTTTTAAAAAATATTGGTATGAAGCTGGGAATGAAACCTAAAACCAGAAATATAGCAAAACAAAAAGGAGATATGCTTGAAACGCATGGAGATAATAAAAAGATTAAATTATTCTTAAAAAGAAAAATCAGATTTACTTCTTTAGACAAAGGTTTAGAGGAAACAATAAATCCAAATTATGATTAGAAAAAGTATGTATCAAAAAATACTTTCTATATGCAATTATATTGGGTATAAAAAATTATTATTTATCTTATTTTTAGTTTTGATAGGCGCCACCTTAGAAGTCATAGGTATTAGTTCAATTGGACCATTTATAGCAATTTTAATTAATCCCAATTTAATTCAAGAAAATCAGATATTAAATTTATTGTACCAAAATTCTCCCAATTATATAAAAAATAATTTTATTAATTATTTTGGTTTTACTTTAATAATTATTTTTATTATAATTAATGTATTTATTGCCTATTTAACATATACGATAGAAAAAATTTCTAGACAATCTACAGCAAATCTATCTGTCGCTTTACTAAGCAAGTATATCTCAAATAGTTATACTTTCATTGTTGAAAAAAATTCTAACGAATTAGTAAAAAATGTAATTGTAGAAGTACAGCAAGTTATACACGGTGTTCTTCTTCCAATCTTACAAAGTGTAGGTAAATTTTTTATTATACTATTTGTTTGTATATTTTTATTTTTTATAAATTTTAAAATAACTGCTTATTTAATAATATTTTTATCAATTATTTTTTCATTAGTTTTTATTTTTGCTAAATCAAAACTTAGAAAACTAGGTATACAAAGGAGTTTAATTGATAAATTTAGATTTATAGTATCCAATGAAGCCATAGGGGCAATAAAGGAAGCAAAAATTTTGAATATAGAAAATTTTTTTATTTCTAAATTTTCTACTGCCTCATTTAATTATGCCAAAGTCCATGTTAAGGTATTAATATATACTATTTTTCCAAAATACTTTATTGAGCTTTTTATCATGATTATAATAATTTGCTCTTTATTATTGGTATCAAATAATTCTAATTTAATGAGTAATCTTCCAATTCTTTCAATTTATATTTTTGCAGGTTATAGAATGCTACCTGGAATGCATGTTTTATATTCAGCCTTCTCATCAGTTAAGAAATCAGAAGAAAGTTTAAACATAATTTATAATGACTTATTTCAAAATGAGCAAAAATATAAACCAGAAACATCAAATGAAAAAATTAAGTTTAATCATTCTATTCAATTAGAAAAAGTCTGCTTTAATTATCAGGACAAAAAAAATAATATTATTAATAATTTGTCATTAAAAATTAACAAATTTGATAAAATTGCATTATTTGGACAAACGGGAGTTGGGAAATCAACATTTATTGATTTAATTACTGGATTAATTGATCCAAAGTCAGGATCAATATTAATAGATCAATTAATATTAAATAATAAAAATAAAAGTTCTTGGTTTAAGCAAATAGCCTACATTCCCCAAAGCATTTTTTTTACAGATGCTTCTTTTTCAGAAAATATAGCAATTGGAGAGCAAGAAAAAAATATTGATTATACTAAAATTGAAGAGAGCATGAATATAGCAAATATTAATTTTATTAATCCTAAGAGTAGGGAAGAATTATTAAAAAATATTGGTGAATATGGAAAAAATTTATCTGGAGGAGAGAAACAAAGAATAGGTATTGCAAGATCAATATATAGCAATAGAAATATTTTAATTTATGACGAAGCTACTAATGCGATTGATAATATTACAGAAGAAAAAATCATATCTCAATTAATAGAAATGAAAAAAACTATATTTTTTATAACACATAATTCAAGATATTTAAAAAATTTTGATAAAGTTATATTTTTTGATCAATATCAAAAAGTTTATATAGATACATATGAAAATTTATTGAACAATGAAGAGTTTAAAAATTTACAAAAAAATTAATTTTCTTTAATAAAAAAGATACTTGTTGTGAATAATTGAAAATAAATTCTTTTGAATAAAAATATTTTTGGTGATCCTTTTTTAAAAATTAGAGAAATAATCTTAAAAATAGATATTCTTTTGAATGAATTATTTTTAAATAATTTTAATAGGTTTTTATTTTTAAAGGAATTCAAGTGTTCCAAAGGCTGATATGCTCCCTTATCAATTTTACCAGAAAATTTCTTACTATTAGGTACTGAAATGTACAAAATTGTATTCTTTTTACTTAAATATAAAATTATTTTGAAAAATTTATTAAAATCATCCAAGTGCTCTACTACTTGATTAATAAATATAAAGTCAAAGTGAGATTCATAATTCTTATAATTATCATAATTGATAATTTTAATATTAGATTTTTGTAAAAATTCTACTTTTTTAATTGAAGTTTCAAGAGCAAAAACGTGATCGTGTTCTCTATTCAAAAATATAGAAAAGTTTCCAAAACCAGCACCATAATCTAAAAATTTTAATTTAGTATTGTTAAAAAAAATTTTCAAAAAAATATTAATGTTATTAAAAAAATTAGTTTTAATTTTTTGGTTCAATGATTTTTTTTGACTATTATCAAATGATATCCAATCATTGTATAGCAGACTCTGAATAAATTGATTTGGATGATTTTTTTGCCAAATAAAATTACATTTATTACACTCAAGTAGCTCATAATAGTCATTTGATATTAATTCTAAAATCTTGTGTGTCACTTTTTCACCATAAAATTTTGTAAAAAAATCAACCATCTTTTGATTATTATAATTGATTTTAAACAAAGATTTATTATCTTTATTTAAACAAATTTTACAATATTCTATTTTAATAAACATATTTGAAGATTATCTAATAAATGTTATATATTAAATAATATTAATTTCATGCAATTATTCAGAAATATTTGGCGTTTCAAAAAAAAATTTTTTTACTCAATTTTAAATAAGAAGATTAAAATTAATGAAGAAGTAAACTTTGGAAGTAAAAAAACAAATTCTTTTTTTAAAAAACAGATAAAAATGTCTAAAGTGTATTTTGAATATGGATCAGGATCTAGCACCGTTGTTGCAGATAAAGAAAATAAATATTATAACTCTATAGAGTTAGATAAAAGTTTTTATTTTCATATATTAAAAAAAATAAAAAAAAAAAATTCTTTGAAGTTCGTAAATATAGGTCCAGTTGGTGAATTTTCATACCCCCTATTCTTAAATTTAGAAAAAATTAAAAAATATATTAACTCGGTAAATATTTTTTTTAAAAAAAAAATACCTAATCTCATTTTAATAGATGGTCGATTTAGGGTAGCTTGTTGCCTTAATTTGTTAAGGTTTAAAGATAAATTGATAAAAAATAACACAATAATTATTTTAGATGATTTTAAGAAGAGAAAGGAATATAGGATTTTAAATAATTTTTTTTTTATTAAAAAGATTGATAGGTTTGCTATTTTAAAATTTAAAAAAAAAAAACTACAATATAGTGAAACTTTAAGAAAATATTATCTAGATCCAAGATAAAAAATGAAAATTTGCTATATCAGTAATTCTGCAGCACCATCTAGAAATGCAAGTAGTTTACAGACTGCTAAATTGTGTGAGTCTTTGTCTTTACTTGGTCACCAAGTAACACTTATATTACCTAATACTGGAATTTCTAAAGTAAATTATTTTAAATTCTATAATATTAAATCAAAATTTAAAATTACTAAATTAAAGTATTTTAATAAATTTCCTAAGGGCATTAACTATTATCTTTATACTTTTTTTTCTTTAATAAACTCAAAATTTAAAACACAAAATTTATTCATAACAAGAAATTTTTTTACATCTTTTGTGCTTTGTTTTTTTAAAAAAAAACATATTTTAGAAATTCATGATGACTTAACTATAGAGGGAAGGGTAATGAAATTTTTAATAAAAAATTTTGATATTTTAAATAATAAATCAATTATAAAGATTATTACAACAACATATACATTAAAACTTCGATATCAAAAAAAATACAAAGTTGATAAAGATAAGATATTAGTTTTACATAATGCCTCTTCATTAATTGCAAGATTTAAGAATTATTCTAAAATTAAAAAAAGACTTAATATTGGCTATTTTGGATCATTATATAAATCAAGAGGGTTAGATATAATAATCAAAATTTCTAAATTAGATAAAGATAACAATTACGTTATTTATGGAGGTGATAATATTCTGGTGAATTATCTTAATGAAAAATATAATTATGATAACTTAAGATTTAATCAATACATACCATATTCAAAAGTAAATAAAATATTAAATACTATTGATATTTGCATTCTACCTTATACAAAAAAAATAACCGTATCTGGGAATATAGGTGATATATCAAAATATACCTCACCATTAAAAATATTTGATTATATGATAACTGGAAAATTGATAATCTGCTCAAATTTAAAAGTTATTAAAGAGGTATTAAAAAATAACTATAATTCAATCTTAATTGATGATTTTTTAAATATAAATAGTTGGGTTATGACAATAAATTATATAAAAAAAAATAATAAAAAGTTTAATAAATTAAGATTAAATGCATATAATTTTGCTAATAAATTTAACTCTAAGTGGAGAGCTAAAAGTTTAATATCATCTATTTCTAAAAATTACTCTCAAGATATTCTTGATTGAACTAAATCTTGTTACAATTTTTCTTGCTTTGTTCAATTTTAAATTATTTATTTTTTTGATTTTGCACATTCCTGTTCCATGGAAATTAAATTCTAACTTTATATTTTCTTGATTATTGAAATAAATTTCTAAAATTTTACTAAAAGTTTCGTAATTATTGACTTCAGCATAAAATCTATTTTTATCAGAATCTTTTAAATAGGGAAGCCAACTTATATCATCAATAAAAAAAGAATGATTAACCGCTAAAGAATCATAATAAGCATATATAATTTTTTCAACATGCTTAGCTTCATGAATTGTGTCTAGAAGAATAAGATCAAATTTATTTGGAATATTACTTTTTACAAAAGAAAAATCATCATCTCTACAATGTATAAACTTCCAATTAGGATCGATAAATTTATTTTTATAGTCAACATTATCAACTGAAAATAATTTACAATGAGAAACTTTTGCATATTCTAAAAAAAGTTCTGTTGACATTGCTTGTTCACTAACACCAAATTCCAAAATATTTGAATGTCTAATTTTATTTAATTCAGGGTAAATAAAATCTATCAGCTTGGTATGATGTCTAGATCTAGAAGTATAGTCTTTAATAAATTTTTCTAAATTATTCATAATGTGTTCTCAATATTTTAATTAAATTAAATTTTGGCTTATATTTTAAGTATTTAATTATATTATTTATACATGCTTTTGTATAGTTAAGCTCTTTTTTAGAAATTGGTAAGTATTTAAATTTAACTTTATTTTTAAATTTTTTTTCTATTTCACATGTAATTTCATTAATATCTGTGGCAATACCTGATCCAATATTAAATGTTTTATTAACTTTTTTATTTGATTTGATAATAATTATTAGTTTAAGAATAATAAATGATAAGGAATCTATACTGATAAAATCTCTTGATGGAAATTTTCTTTGATTATTTATTTTCATAAAATTAATATTTGTAATTTTTTTATTTTTAATATTTTGAATGATTTTAAAAATCAATCTTTGATAGTTAGTCCTTTTGAAATTAAAAATTTTAAATTTTGGATTAAATATTCCTATAATATTAAATAACCGCAAGACAATTAAACTATCAAATTTTGTTTTTTTTAAATATTGCTCAATCAAAAGTTTATTTTGTCCATAGAAATTTTTTGGATTTGTTGAATCTTTTTCATTAATTTTAATCATTCTTTTTTTTTCTTTATAAACATTAGAAGATGAGAAAAATATAAATTTTTTTATTTTTTCTTTTTTACATATATCAATAAATCTTTTTGTTTTTGTAATATTATTGAAAAAATATTTTTTTTTTTCATTCTCTGCTTCCAGTACATAAGAGAAAGCTGCAGCATGTATTACAGTATCGATATTGTATTTTTTAATTAAATGAGAAACTTTTTTTTGAGAAGAAATATCAAAAAAAAAATGATTAGCTTTTTTATTAATATTTGATTTATATGAGTATGAAAGATTGTCTATTCCAATAAATTCAATTTTTTTTTTTTGAAAGTAATAACTAAGATGTGACCCTATGTATCCTGTGCTACCTGTAATTAATATCATTTAAATAATTTTTTTTACATATAAACTAAATTAATTAATGTAAAGCAACATAAACTAATGAAAAAAAAAGTAATATATTGGTCACCTTGTTTAAACCCTGTTGGAACCATTAAATCAACAATCAACTCAGCTGCAAGTCTATCAAAATATAGTAAAGATTATGAAGTTGTTATTATTAATGCATGTGGAGAGTGGGATAAATATTTAGATTATTTTAAAGATAACCATGTAAAAATTATTAATTTCAAATATAAGTTTTTTAAGTACCTCCCTAAACGTGGCTATATACAGAGTCGATTTTCCTATATGATAATTTTTTTACTCTGTTTTTTACCACTTATTAAATTGATAAGATCCAATAAACCTGATTTTTTTATTGCTCATCTGATTACTTCTTTACCCTTAATGGTTATGTATTTATTCAAAACAGATACAAAATTTATTCTAAGGATTTCAGGTATGCCACAATTAAATTTAATAAGAAAATCATTTTGGAAAATAATATCAAAAAAATTACATTTGGTAACAAGCCCATCTATTGAGCTAATGAATAAACTTATTAACATAAATTTATTTGATGAAAATAAGATTTCTTTTTTACCTGATGCTATAATTGATATAGAGCAATTCATTTATAAAAAAAATTCAGAAATTAATAATTTTAAAAAATTTGACAAGAAAAGGTTAATTTTTGCTGCAGGAAGACTAACTAAACAAAAAAATTTTTCATATTTAATTGATGAATTTTCAACTTTTCTTAAAAATAATGATAAGTTTATATTATTAATATTAGGTGATGGTGAAGAAAGAAATAAATTAGAAAAACAAATTATAAAAAAAAAACTTCAAACAAATATTTATTTAATTGGACATGTGGAAAACGTTTTTAAATATTTTAAAAATGGAGAAGCTTTCATTTTAAGTTCCTTATGGGAAGAGGTTGGATTTGTAATGGTAGAGGCTGCTTTAACAAACTTATTTATAATTTCTAGTAATTGTCCAAATGGACCAACAGAATTTTTGTCAGAGGGAAGACATGGGATTCTATTTGAAAGTAATAAGAAGGGTGAATTATCTAACAGTTTAATAAAATATGTTAACTTAAAAAATATAAAAAAACATAAACTTGAAATAAAAAAAATACTAAACAGTACACAAAATATAGACATTTTCTTAAATTAAAAAGTATTTTAAAAAGAAATACAGTTTAGCTTATTTGATTAACTAAATTTAAGTATTTTTTAAGATTTATTTGATAATCAAATCTGTGCAAATTTTTTATTGCAAGCTTTAACATGTTTAAACATTTTTTCTTATTCTTTTCATAATATATTATTTTATTTGATAGTTGATTATGATTTCCAACATTAAACAAAAGCCCTCCCTTACCATTCAATAAAATTTCTTGTGGACCTGTAGGGCATTTAGAAGAAATAATAAATTTTTTTAATGTTAAAGCTTCTAGTAACACGTTTGGTAAACCCTCATATTTGGAAGATAGTATAAATATTTCAGCTTGTTTTAACAGTGGAAAAGGATTTTCTACAAAATTAATTATTTTTACAAATCGGCTTAAATTATTATTTAATATAAATTCTAGAAGTTCTTTATGTAGTTTTCCACGCCCAATTATAACTGCTTCAAATTTAATAGTTTCTTTAATTTGATTTAATGACCTTAAAAGTGTCATCTGGTCTTTTTGTTCAGTAAATCTTCCAATATTTAATATTTTCAATTGTTTTTTATTTGTGAATATTTTCTTTGATTTTTTCTTAGTTTTTTTCATGATTTCATCATGATTTAGTGGATTGTAAATGCATGTTGCATTTACATTAAATTCTTTTTTTAAATCTCCTTTGAATTGAATGCTGTTTACCATAACTTTATCTGCAAGATTTAAAAAAAATTTAAAAACTAATCTTTTTAATATGTTTTTAGACCAACCTGCTGGGGCTGAATTTGATCTTACTATTACTTTGATGGAAAATAATTTACAGATTATTATGCAGTATATATTTGCCTGAAATGCAAAAACAATTATGTTTCTATTTTTTAGTATTTCTTTAATAAGTAAAAAAATTGATAAAAAATATTTTGACCTTCTGCTTAAATTATCCCAATAGTTTGATAGTAGTGAAATAAATTCAATCGAGCTGTTGAATTTTTTTTTATATTTTTTTGATATTGTAATTAATGCTACTTTATCAAGTTTTTTACCTAAATAATTACTTACTAAAAATAGATTTTTTTCTACACCCCCACCCTCAATAGAGGGCATAAATATTATTAATTTTTTTTTCATTTCTATTTACTAAGCATAAAATTATAATAAGGTTATAAAATGAATCTTGTAAGTGTTATTATACCCTATTATAAAAAAAAAGAATATATTACTTCAAGTATAAATTCAGTTTTAAAACAATCACATAAAAATTTAGAATTAATAATTATTTATGATGATGCAAATCATGAAGATTTAATCATTCTTAAAAATTTAAAAAAAAAAGATAAAAGAATTAAAATTTTTATTAACAAAAAAAATATGGGTGCTGGTCTATCAAGAAATAAAGGGATTAAGTTAAGCAAGGGAAAATTTATTGCCTTTCTAGATTCGGATGATTTATGGTTGCCTAATAAACTCAAAAAACAAATTTTTTTCATGAAACAACGTAAAATTAAAATTTCACATACTTCGTATTATATAATTAATTACAAAAATAAAATAATTGGACAGCGAAAAGCAAAAGACCTAAGTCATAAACAGCTTTTGAAGTCATGCGATATTGGACTGTCAACAATAATACTAGATAAAAGATTAATTAAAAATAATATCAAGTTTGCTAGCATAAAAACTAAAGAAGATTATGTTTTGTGGCTTAAAATCACCCTAAATGAAAAAAAAATTTATGCCTTACTTAACAGCCTTACAAAGTGGAGGAAGCTTGATAATTCTTTATCATCATCTAAATTTCAAAAAATTAAAGATGGATATCTAGTTTACAGAAAATATATGAAATTTGGTCAACTAAAATCTTTTTTTTATTTAGGTTTGCTTTCTATAAACTTTCTTTTAAAAACAATTAAAAATTAGATGAATATTATATTATTTTTTTTAATCTTAAGTTTGGGGTTAATTTTAAACCATATATCTATTAAAAAAAAATTATTTTTAAATTTAACAGGTGATGTGCATCAAAAATTTGTATCTTCTGAAAGTGTACCCTTATTGGGTGGAATAATTCTAA
>MDTF01004710.1_pt1 | contig 25192 bp, 18 predicted proteins | sample 811191 | NCBI WGS metagenome assembly MDTF01 (sample SAMN05326649, study PRJNA326480) | marine metagenome | isolation source: seawater | place: Southern Ocean | collected 2011
GCCCACATGACCGCACAAATATTTTCTTTTGCTAGCATTGGCGCCGCTTTATAACCCTCTACAGCATGATGAAATGCGGAGATCTGGTAGCCAAACTCTTTTGACATATCGATCATCTGGGCCATTTCGTCGACCATATAGCAGTGGTTATGAACGCGAATCTCGCCCTCAAGTACGCCCACTAGGGTCTCTAACTGCAAATCCCGTTTAGGTGGATCGAGGTCCTCACCGGCACGGACATCCGCGACGTAGTCATCCCAAGACTTTTTGTACTCAGTGGCATCAATCCACGCCGCCCGATAGCCAGCCATATTACCCATACGGGTCGACGGAAGTTGATTCTGACCACCGTAATAGCGTTTTGGATTCTCACCACAGGCCATTTTTAAACTGTAGGGCGCGCCGGGGAATTTCATACCCTGAACAGTTAACGACGGAATATTTTTTAATGTCACTCCGCGCCCGCCAATCAGATTGCCCGAACCTGGCAGGATTTGCAGTGTCGTTACGCCGCCGGCAAGCGCTTTTTCAAATTGTGGATCCTGCGGCCACACCGAGTGCTCGGCCCACACCTGCGGAGTTATCGGCGAAGTCATCTCATTACCATCATTATGGTTGTCGGTTCCCGGTGCCGCATATACCCCCATATGTGAATGCACATCGATCAATCCGGGCGTTAACCATTGACCTGCCCCCGCGACGCGAAGAATATCATCTGGCACTTCTAAATTTGCCCCGACGGTAACAATTTTGCCGTCTTTGACATGTATATCGACGTTCAGCAATTCGGCTCCATCACCCGTCAACAGGTTGGCGCCAAGCAATACCCAAGGCGCACTAACAGGTATCTGATAAGTCGACGGGTAAGGGTTTTTATCGGGCCGCGGAATAACCTCTGGATCTGATGTTATGCGCATATTGCCGCAACCCAGCATGCTAAGAAAAATAAGCAGTCCCGAGACCGTCAATAATCTAGGTTGCATAATATGTGTACTCTTAAGTTATGATAATTGAATCGCACTATCCGGCGCCTATTGCTGAGCGATGGCGGTAGTTTAACCGCAGCTAACGCGTGACTGACTCCCAGTTTAGCCCTAAGAACACTTACCAACAAACCCACAGTCCGCACAATATAATTAATGCGGTCCAAGCGCATGATCCATCTAAGGGTTGCTACGCGGTTAGCGGCCGCCGACAATTTATTTTAGATTCACTTTATGATTGCATAATTTTTCTCAATCTGTGACTCGTAATTGTTAGCTACATCACGGTTCTTACTATTGCACTATCAAACAACGTAAATTCTGCGGCACAGTGTATCGGTGTCCCAAGCGACACCGGCTAAGGCCAGCGTAACCGATCACTCATCAACTAATGCACAAACGTGGGTCGAGATGCATAAAAATGACTAATTATCATTCACCGAAAATACCCTGTGACAGCCAAAGTAAATATTGTTATTCGGCTAAATTGTTTCATCCGTGTAAATTTTATATGGGCTCTATGCCTGGTTAGAACACTCATTTGCATTAACTTAACTGCTTCCACACATCGCGCAATAATCGATGATTTGGCTATTCTACATGTTCATATCGATCGACTACCAACCGCATTGCAGATCCTTATTTTTATCTACCAACCAGCTATTTAACGGGGCAAAATAATCAATAATCGCACTTCCATCCATCGCGCGCTGTCCAGTCATTGCCTGCATCGCTTCTGGCCACGGCTGGCTCTGCCCCATACTCAGCAAATCGCCGAGCTTTTGTCCTGCGACCTTGTTATTGTAAATTGAACACTCGTGGAGAGGGCCCTCATACTCGGCACTCTCACATAGTGCTTGATGAAACTGAAACTGCATAATAAACGACAAAAAGTAGCGCGTATAAGGCGTATTACCGGGGATATGATACTTAGCTCCGGCGTCAAAATTAGTTTCAGTACGCGTCACAGGCGGTGCTATACCCTGATAGGACTCGCGTAATTTCCACCAGCTCGCATTGTAGTCCTCGGGTGCAATCTCACCCGAAAAAACCTGCCAGCGCCATTCATCAATCATCTTCCCGAAGGGTAAAAAGGCAATTTTCATCAACGCCATTTTCATTTGTTTGTTTATCGTCGCCTCGTAGCTCTCGTCGGCCGTATCGATCAAACCCACTTCCTTTAAATAGGCAGGCGTCATAGATAGCGTTACGGTATCGCCGATGGCCTCGTGGAAGCCGTCGTGAGCACCGCCTTTAAAGACAGGCGGTTGATCTTTGTACATCAGGTAATAGTAGATGTGACCTAGTTCATGGTGGAGGGTCTCAAAGTGCTCCTCGGTAATTTCTACGCACTGCTTTATCCGCGGGTCTTCGCCGTTGGCGATATCCCAGGCACTGGCATGACACACCACATTGCGATCTTGGGGCTTTTTAAGCATTGAATTTTGGTAAAAGCTGTCGGGTAGCTCCGGCAATCCTAAAGAGGTAAAAAAGCCCTCAGCAGCCTCGGTCATCTGCCGTTCATCATACCCTTGATCAACCAGCGCAGCGGTCACATCGAGGGAACTGACATCCTCATAAGGCTCTACCAGATCATAGATATTCTCCCAGCTTTGCGACCACATATTACCCAGTAAATGCGCCGGAATAAGCCCGTCGGCAGGGACTTTTTCGGTCCCATAGGTAGAGCCTAGCCTATCACGCACATAGCAATGCAGTTGTTCATAAAACGGCTCTACTTGACCCCAGAGGCGACGTGATTCAGTCACAAAGGACGGACTATCCATGTCATAACCACCTTGCCACAGTTCGGCTAAGTTATTGTAGCCAACGTCGCGCGCACCTCGATTGGCAATTTCGACAAAGCGTTGATACTGCTCTCGATATGGCGGCGATACCTCGCGCCAACCCCGCCAGACATCGAGTAGTTCATCGTAGTCGCGAGACTCGGCAAGAATCTTTTCGAGATCCTGCAACTCGCGGCACTCGCCCTGAGGGTTACAATAGCTGCCGGAGCCATACTGGCCTTCCATATCGGTAAGAATTTCCGACAGCTCCGATTGCAGGGCGGGATCATTTGGTGCCGGTGCCGACGACCCGCGCAGCATCAACGCAATAGCGCGCGCCGTTACGGGGTCCATCGGCATATCTCGATACTGTTTCGCCTGCTCTACCATACGACTTTCGAATGCTAAACCACGCTCGCCGGCCTTAGCCGCAAGGATCGCCGTGTCCGGCGTAATATAGGTATTGCGCACCCAAAAAGCGGCATCCAACTCGGTCGACAAGAGCAGTCCCTCAGCCTGGATACGGGCAACAAACTCAGCCGCCGACTCGCTTTGATTTGCCGGTCCGTCGGACATTTGCATCGCGCTAGCGGCCTGGTAGTCGTCTTCAGTGGAGACTTTAATGGGGTCGGACTGACTACCTTCGGACGATCCATCGTCGCAACCGAGCATGATTAGGGCCAGTGTTAATACAGCGACCAAATGAATTGGCATATCCTAAACTCCCTATTATTGACGTTACTTTTTCTTGTCTGCGCAGCGCTTTTAGTCTGCGCCACGTGTCATTTTTGTAATCAACGGCGATATTATAAGCATACCAATAGCAATACTAATAGCGATATAACCCACCTGCGTGTAAACCTCTATATAGCCGGTTTTGGCCTCGGCCACGTTGGTCATCTGTCCACCAATAGTCTCGGCGCCGGTAGTTCGAGCAATCACGCCGGCGAGATAGTTGGATAAGCCCGAGTATAAAAACCAAGCGCCCATCGTCATACCAACAATCCGCGTAGGCGCCAATTTAGTCACCACCGAAAGGCCCACGGGAGAGATCATCAGTTCACCCATGGTATGGATCCAGTAAACTAAAAATATAAAGACCACTGGCGTCAAACCAATCTCACCAGAACCGCGCATACCGGCCACCAACGCCAGAAAACCAATTCCAGCCATGGCCACGCCGAGAGCGAACTTGACCGCTGTCGGTGGATTCAGGTCACGCTTCGCTAGCCATATCCACAACCAGGCGATCAGTGGGGCAAACAAGAAAATAAACCCGGCATTCAGCGACTGGAAAACTGGACCCGGCACCGACAAACCGAGAATTTCTCGATCTACCAACCGCGCCGTAAACAGATTGAGTGACGAACCCGCTTGCTCGAATAGCGCCCAAAAAGGGATTTGCGCTAAGATGAAGTAGATCGCCGCAAGCATCCGCGAGCGCTCGTCATCGACCAGGTTGAGTAATGCATAACCGACCATACCGATCAACATAAACAACCCGAGCGGTCCGAGTATACCGCCGACCATATCCTCGTTGCGCACCAGCAGCATCGACAGGGCAATAATACCAAAACCGACTAAATAGCAGGCCCACTCCACCGTAATCACTCCCAAAACTTTTTCCTTGAGCTTTTCGGTTGACGGCGGTTCGGCCTTGCCGTCGAGCCAATCCTGGCAGGACAAAAAGATTACTAACCCAATGAGCATACCGATACCTGCAAGCCCAAAGCCATATTTCCAGCCATGCACAATGCCCAGATAACCACAACAAATTGATGCCAAAAAGGCCCCTATGTTGATGCCCATATAAAAGATGGTAAAACCCGAATCCCTGCGCGTATCACCAAACCCATATAGCGAGCCAACAATAGTAGAGATGTTGGCCTTGAGAAAACCGACGCCGGCGATCAATAGCGCCAGCGATAGATAGAGTATATTGAGATAAAACTCCTCGGTCTCGACACTCATGGTGAACTGATCGCGCGGGATCGAGGCCGGCAGCCCAACCACTTGAGGCTGTGCCACCAGCATGTGAGTTTCACTGAAACTGACCGCCGAGATACCGGTGTCGCTAACAATTTGCTGCCGCGCATCGCCGCCCCGCCCATCGAGGGTGATTTGATATTGATCGCTCTGATAATTTAGCAGTTGCTTCGAACCACTGCCCTCAAAGGTCATACCAAAGTGACCCAAGGTCAACAAAATAGCGCCAAATGTAACTGCCTTGCGCGGTCCGAGATAGCGATCAGCGAGTGACCCTCCGACCACAGTCATCACATATACCAGAGCGGTATAGGCGCCGTAGAGAGTACTGGAGCGCTCGTCGGAGAACAAAAAATGCTGGGTCAAATAGACGACAAGGAGACCACGCATTCCGTAGTATGAAAAACGCTCCCACATCTCAGTTAGAAACAGAATAAACAATCCTCGAGGGTGCCCCAAAATAGTTCTTTTAGAGCCGTCATGGACTGTCGTGCTAATCGCAGCCTGCTGCTTTATAGAATCTTTCTCTGCTGACATCGGTATTCACCTAAATAATTATAATTGACGTTCCGAGCCTATCGTTGCGAGCAAACTGCGAACAAACTGCGAACAAACTGCGAACAATGCAGTTTTTTATAACCGCTGTATGCGCTCAGTTTTAGATGCTCAAAGTGATCGATAATGACGAAACATAATTTATCTGATTGTCCATGAGCATAGTAGAAAATCCATGCTGGTGCATCGCCATCGCTAAGAAATTCTGCATTGACCCGTTTTTAGTATGGGTATACCCACCAACTCGACCGCGGCACGCGCCTTTAAACGTTACCGGCATGCTTAACAGACTTTATATTAACGCTCAAAAAATAATAAGCCCAAACACACTAAAATAGTCAAAGCCATACCGCGATTAAACCAAACAAGATTATTGGACGCCTGTAAAAAACCGCCAATGGTACGACCTAACAATAACCAACAGCCGCTACTGGCTAAAATCACTACGACAAATATCACCGCAATCAGCACGCTACTTTGCAGCGCCGCACCGGTGATGACAAACTGCGCAGTGATGGCAGTACCCATAGCCCAACCTTTAGGATTGAGCCACTGAAACCCCGCCGCTTGCAAAAACGAAAAGGGTTTGGTCACCTCTCCGGCGCTGCCAACGCTCTGAGCAGTTGCGATCTTCCAAGACACGTAGAGTAATAACCCTGCCGCCGCCCACCGCAGTGCCTCGCGCAATACACTACTGCGCTGAAAAATCTCGCCAAGAAATAGGCCAATCATGAGCACCATAAACGCATATCCCAAGGCAACCCCCAGCACATGGGGGATAGAGCGGCGCACGCCAAAGTTAGCCGCCGACGCCGCTAGCATCGCGTTATTTGGACCGGGAGTTATCGACGCCACCAGTGCCAAACTAAATAGCGTCAACAGGTTGTCTAGTGACAGAGGTATCAGCATTGATGATGCCGTGTGATCTTTTTAATCTTACTCATAAACCTCATGATAGCCATAGTAACCCTCAAGGCGGATTTGTCTGCGCTGCCTGTCACAAGCCAAAACCCTCTCAGTTCGGGGGTACTGCGGCGCTAGGACAAGCCAACGTGCCAAGGCGACAGCAGATACAGAAACGCCAAGAATGAATGTATACATAGTTTACAGCCATATGTAACGCAGTTCTATCGGTCCAAGTAAGTCATTAGGGGCAGACATGCCCGCAGGTTCCCGCGGCAATGGCAGCCACAGTAAAGCGCAAAGATCTCGCCACTAGATTACTCACCGCAAGACGCTGCGACCGAGTTACTCATGAGGGCGCGACCGCTTACTTATTCAAAAGCAACGTCGCTTCGATAGCCCGGAATTCGGTCGCCGCATCGATCAGCGACAACGCCGTCAAACTGGCCACACCATAAACGATCGTGGTGGCGTCAAAACCTAGCTCGACGCGCTTTAACAAAAGGTCAAAGTCACCGTCACCCGAGAGTAAAACCAGACAGTTGATGGCATTTTTGGGTCGGCTAAAAGTGTCCATGACATCGATTGTCAGTCCGACGTCCCAGTCGCCTTTAGCTGATCCATCGGCGCGTTGAATGTAAGGTTTTAATTTCACTCGAAAACCGATATCGCGCAAAATTTGTTGAAAACCTTGTTGCTGTGAATCTCCGCGATCAATCGCATAGGCATACGCCTCGACGATCTCGCCCTCGCGACTCAGCTGACGCCACAACTCACGATAGTTAAAATGACAACCATGCATCTGTTTAACCGTGTAGTAGATATTTTGCACATCCACAAATAGAGCGATCTTTTTCATCTGGCTAGGCCCCCAACTGGGCAACAAAGTCGCGCTTTAAAGTGCGTGCCGACATGAAAAAACAGGCTGCTCCGAGTATAAAAAAGCAGACCGTCAGTGACATTGCGTACTTTAAACCGGTCGAATTGGCCAGATCGCAAGTGGCGCGCTGGGCAGCAATTAAGTCGCTGGATTTTGCCATACAATTAGCCGGCGTGAGCTGCCCGCCAAAACCACTACTGGCCAGCTCTGACTGCATAAAAAAATCACTCATAAAACCGACAAAATATGGCCCCAGACCGTTGCCGACTAGGGACACTGATATTAACAGAACGGCAATTGCAGTGGCCCGCGAACGATTGCTAACAACCCCCTGACCAATGTTGTATTGGGCACCGAGATAGGCGTAGTGACAGACTGCAGCGATACCCCAGAGAAGCAGCAGAGTGTTCAAGTCAGTAACAAAAAACGCCATGATGTAAGTCGGCACTGCAATCAGCAGTCCGACCGCCGGCACCCAGGCCACTGCAGTCTCCGAGTAGGGGGTTAATTTTTCGGTGATATAACCACCCATAAATGTGCCGAGTGCCGCCATTAGCGACAGTGGCGCGCCAAATTGGATTGCCGCGTCGCGCACACCCAAACCGTGCTCGCGCTGTAGAAATGGCGCCTGAAAACTGATTAAGCCATAGCCGACAAAAGCTACCATGGAGGCACCCGCTGTCATCCACCAAAACGTCGGTTTGTGTTTAAGTTCGTGAAACGCCGACAGCCAGCCATGTGCATCTTGCGGCGCTGAATCGGGCGGATCGGCGTAACCCCGCGGAGGCTCCTGGATGGTCATAAAGACCCATAGTGCTACTAGAACACCGGGTAACCCGACCACCACAAATGCTACTCGCCAACCCTCTACCAGACTCCAGTCGAGCCAACTAAAAAGACTGCCAAAGCCAACACTGTCGACCCACGTACCGACATCGGCCCCCTGCATTTGCGCCAGCGGGCCGCCGAACAAATTTGCCAATACACCGCCTAATGTTACCCCCATGGAGTATATGCCTAGCGCGGTGGCCCGTTTGCGGGCAATAAAGTAATCGCCAATAATCGAGTTCGCCGGCGGCGTACACCCCGCCTCGCCAATCGCCACACCGACCCTAAACGCCAGCAGAGCGAGAAAGCTGGCAGCCAGACCACACAGAGCGGTCATAAGAGACCATAGCACAATACACAGGGCAATCACCTTGACCCGGTTGGCGCGATCCGCCCAGAGCGCGATAGGCAGTCCCATCAACGCATAAAAAATAGCAAATGGTGGGCCGTATAAAAGCCCCCACTGACCATCTGTCAAACCAAAAGAATCGATAATAGGTTGCGCGACAACCGCGATGAGCGTTCGATCAATAAAATTGAGGGTATATACCAGCATCAACAGCAACAGCACATAGTGCCGATAGCCGGGCGAGCCAAAGCCTGTTAGATGGCCATCTGCGGATGTTTCGGGGGACGTCTGCATGTTTACTCTACCTAGCTGCTCTAATTGATGCTCTGCACGAGGGGCTATGCTTGGAGCGATATGACTCTGGCGACGCGGGCATCGGACACATGTAAGAGCCAAAAATTACTTCTACTATAGCGTAATGCGGATCGCACTAATATCGTACCCACCTTTAAAACAGCCTAGCGATCACAGTGGCTCAGATGCGTATGATTATACAGCCCTAGATATTAAGATCGTATTAAGATGATATTTAGATCAACTAGTTCCTAGTATTTAGTCAGTAATTGATGACCTATGGCGAGTGAATTATCCAGCACAGGATAGGGATAAAACTGAACGACGAGATATCGGTAAAGATACTTGAGATCGACCTTGAAAATCGTCTTTATAAAGGGCTATTGAGACCTAAAAAGTAATACCGCCTTACACCATTGCCACTGCCAAGCTTATCTACTCGATTAATTTAGTCTCCAATAATCGGATCACAAAAATTGGTTGCAGCCGATGGCTAGGTTGTCTAGTGTTGTTCGCGAATGAAGAGTAATTAATCATCAACCTATGGAGGTGTCAAAGGTGAAACTATGGAAGAAATGCACTATGGCGGGCGCTCTGGTGCTGGCCGGTGGCAGTCTGTACCTCTCTCCTAAAATCACTGCACTCAAGGCCATCCAACAATTTTTTGATGAGCCACAAATCGTCGAAAACTTTCGTAATACAAATAGGTTTTGGCCGAGCAAGCCACTCTTAGCGTCCTCTGCCCCGAAACCGTACCTCGAAAATCTATCGCTGTCATTACCGGATCAGTTTACCTATAACGGTAAAAATTTTGCCACGCCAACGTTTCTCGAGGACTCTTGGAGTACCGGGTTATTAGTGGTACAAAATAATATATTAGTTTACGAAGAATACTTCTTAGGTAATAGTATTGGCGCGCGTAATATCTCTTGGTCTATGGCCAAATCGTTTATATCTGCTTTGATAGGTATCGCCATTGACGAGGGAAAAATTGCCAGCATCGAGGAACCAGTCGATCAATATGCGCCGCAACTGGCCACTTCAGGCTATCGGGGTGTGCGCATTAAAGATGTGCTACAAATGTCCTCGGGAGTCGAATTTAACGAGGACTACGGCGATTACTATAGTGATATCAATCGCTGGGGGCGCGACTTTGCACTTGGCAACTCTCAGGATGCCTTTGCCGCCAGTTTGCAGCGCGGTGTTCCACCGGGTACATTAAATCACTATGTCAGTATCGATACCCATGTACTAAGCATGGTGCTGGCAAGAGCGACCGGTCGTTCGATCACCGATTATACGCAAGAAAAACTCTACCAACCGATGGGTATGGAATATCCAGGCTACTGGCTAGTCGATGGTAAAAATGTCGAAATGGCCCTCGGGGGATTGAATCTTACACTGCGAGACTTTGCCAAATTGGGCTCGCTATATCTGCATAACGGCCAAGTAAACGGCCGCCAGGTCGTTCCCCAAGACTGGATCGATGCCTCGCTCACACCAGATGCCAATCATCTAATGCCGGGCGATAACTTCGGCTATGGCTTTCAGTGGTGGATCCCCGCCGGCGACAGCGGCGAATTTTTCGCGCTAGGCGTCTACAACCAGTATATTTACATCAACCGTAAAACCCGCACAGTGATCGCTAAACTGTCGGCTAACCCGCACTTTAACGATCCCGACTATGCCCCCGCGAGCGATCAAGTACACATAGCATTGTTCCGCGCAATTGCCAACAAAGCCGCTGTCGCCGAGCAAAATAAAATTGTAAATAAGGACTTTGGTGAAAGCTAATTAAAACCCACCCAACAAGGACTGACATGCGTTCACAAAAAGTACCTGCTCTCCGCCCGCTCATACTGATCATGTGGGCATTGCTATCGGCGTGTTCGGCACCGCTGACGCCATCAACCGGCACGCCACCGTCCACCCCAGATTTGAATAGCGATGTCCACAGTATTGAAACGGTTGTGGTGTCGGCGCTTGCGACCTACCCGCTCACTCAAAGGGGTGCTGTCATCGACAGTTACTTTGGTCAGCGGGTGAGTGATCCGTATCGCTGGTTGGAAGACGATATGAGCGCCGCAACTGGTGCCTGGGTGGACGCACAGAATAGCCTAACGTTTGGTTACCTCGAGCGCATAGCCTTTCGCCAGACACTCAAACAGCAACTGACGAGCATGTGGAATTATACCAAGGTAGGTGCGCCCTTTGAACGCGGTGACTACAGGTACTATTACCAAAACAACGGTCTACAAAATCAGTATGTGGTGTATCGGCAAAAAGGCGATGGCGATGCCGAGGTGTTTCTCGACCCAAATACATTCAGCGCAGACGGCACCACTTCGATGTCGTCCTTGCGCTTTTCTCGAGATGGATCGCTCGCCGCCTATTCTATATCTGAGGGAGGCAGCGACTGGCGAAAAATTGTGATTATCGATGTTGAGTCAAAACGAGTGTTGGGGGAGCCGTTGGTCAACATCAAATTTTCTGATATTGCCTGGTTCAAAAACCATGGGTTTTACTATTCAAGTTACGCCAAACCTGAGGGTAGCGAGTTGTCAGCAAAAACCGACCAGCATGTTCTGTACTATCATCGCATCGGCACGCAGCAACGAGATGACGAGGTCATTTTTGGTGCGACAAACGCACAAAAACACCGATATGTGTCTGCCAGCGTTAGCCAAGATGATCGCTATTTGGCCATTTCTGCCGCCGCCTCGACCTCGGGTAATCGCTTATTCTTACAAGATTTAGTCGAGCATGACAGCCAACTAGTAACGCTGCAAGATAATCTGGCATCAGATACTTTGTTACTCGAAAACCAATCCGGCCAGCTATATTTGATGACCAACCGCGACGCGCCCAACAACAAAATTGTAACGGTCGATGCGACAGCGCCGAGCGCCGCCAACTGGATAGACTTAGTGCCCGAAACAGAGCACGTACTCAGCGCATCGACCGGCGGCGGTTATATTTTTACCGAGTACATGGTAGACGCTGTATCAAAGATTTATCAATACGACTACGGGGGTGTATTAGTCCGCCAGATACCGCTGCCCGGTGTTGGCAGCAGCACAACCCTGTCTGGACGACGGCAGGACAATACCCTGTATTACAGTTTTAGTAACTATAAGACACCCGAAACAATCTATGCCCTCGATGCCAATAGTGGCGAAGTACAGATCCATAATCGATCAGGCGCAGCGTTTAACAGCGAAGATTATGTTTCGAAACAGGTTTTTTATAGCTCGCCCGATGGCACCCGAGTGCCAATGATCATAACGCATAAAAAAGGTCTTGAACTGAATGCGAAAAATCCAACTATACTATACGGCTATGGCGGCTTTAACATTAGCCTAACGCCGCGCTTTAGTATCGCCAGAGCACTTTGGATGCAACAGGGTGGGATTTATGCGGTGGCTAATCTGCGCGGTGGTGGCGAGTATGGCAAGCACTGGCACGACGCTGGGACCCAACAACAAAAGCAAAATGTGTTCGACGATTTTATTGCCGCGGCGCAGTACCTGATCGATCAAAACTACACCTCGAGCGATCACCTGGCACTTAGTGGCGGCTCAAATGGCGGTTTGTTAGTCGCTGCAGTGATGATCCAAAGACCGGATTTAATGGCGGTTGCCCTACCGGCGGTTGGCGTTTTGGATATGTTGCGCTACCACAAATTTACCGCGGGTGCCGGTTGGGCCTACGACTATGGGACTGCCGACCAATCAGCCGAGATGTTTCAGTATCTGTACAACTACTCGCCAGTGCACAATGTAACCGAGGGCGTCGCCTATCCCGCCACCCTAATTACCACCGGTGACCACGACGACCGCGTGGTGCCAGCACACTCCTTTAAGTTTGCAGCCGAATTGCAGAGCAAGCAAGGGAGCATAGCGCCGACACTCATTCGCATAGAAACCGACGCCGGCCACGGTGCCGGTACCCCAGTTTCAAAGACCATAGAAAAGTATGCCGACATCTATGCATTTACGTTTCACAATATGGGAATAAAAACCCTAGACTTTAAATCTACTAGTTGCATTGGCGATTTGAAAAATATTAGCTTTCTCACAAAAGCTTGCTCAGACAAAAAAAAGTGAACTTAGATGCACCCGCAATCGCCACTCAAACGTCAAATTAAACTTAAACTTGGCCTTTTACCGCTATGTCACTACAAATCTATATAAATATGAATTACGGCATCATGTAACGTCCGTTATTTAAGTGTGCATCTGTAATCGACAAAGCGCTTTATCTGTAAGATATCGATCGGCCTTAGCCGTCTAGCAACGTAAATAGATGATCCTGTGGTGCGATAAATTTATTGACTAGTTAAATAATAAAATATGATTGAGAGAGCAATGGATTCATGCCGTATTTTCCAGCTTTGGCGCATCGACGTGGGGTATCCGTCACGGAGTTTTAATACCACTTCAATTGCAACTGCAGAGATCACAACCGCTAAGCCACAACTCTCAAGAACTCGCATCCTTTCATCAAGGATCAAACAAAATCGACTCTCCAAGCAGGTTCCTGAGCACCCTTTTTGCGCCACAATAATGGCGCATAGACAGCTCAGCGCTTCTTCATTGTCATGTGCAACCGATTTTTGCTCTACAAATTACTCTGACCGAACTATGAATTTCACTATTTCAAAACATGTTTAGCGTATTTTGGAGATGGAGTTATGGAACAACAGGCAATCGTATACATCGTCAGTAATGGCCAGCTACAGTTTTTCGATAGCCGTGATCTCGATTTCCCGGGACTGACAACCGTCTCTTTAAATTGCGCAGCGTCGCTTTTCGATACCCGCTACAGCAAATTCGGTACTTATGCTGAGTCTTGTATATTAGCCGACATAATTCGGCCAAATATGTCGGGGGCGGAACTCCAGAAAAATTTACCCAACCACGGATTTGAACTGCCAATTGTATTTTTTGTACCATCAGACGAACTGGTGATCTGTATCGAGGCGATGCGCCAGGGAGCGATTAGTGTCGTAGAAAAAAATTGCTCTAAAACCTTCTTACCCCTCAGCGTCTGTGACGCGCTTCAGCCGCACACCCATCGATCTAAACCGCGTGCTGACGAAAAACGCTACCGACGTCAATTAAATACATTGACACCCTCAGAGCGGCAAGTCTATGCGTTGAGTGCCGACACCCAAACACGCTACTCGGGCCAAACTATTACAAATAAATTATCGATTAACGAACAGGCAGTAGAACTCTATACAATCTCGATTGCCATAAAGATGGAGACCCATTCTCTACCCGCACTGATGACGGTCGCACAGGCCTCTAGTAAATCGCCCCGAAACCGACGCGTTGTCAACTTATTTGACAACCCAAAATTGAATTTGTGTGTAACTAGCTAGAGGTTCGAAACATGCCACGATTTATCGGTAGCGAACTGCGCAAAGCACAGGAAATGGAAAAAATTGGTCATTTATCGTCTGCCCAAATCATCTACCAAAAGATACTCTCTAAATTTCCCGAGCACAAACTTGCGGTTAACAGTTACCAACGTTTAATAGCTCGCGTGGCAGATGAGCGAACTGTCGCGCGCATGCCCTCGAAAAAAAAGCTAAAAAAGTTGATTGCTCTCGTTAATGGCGGTGAATCACAGATGGCTCTCGAACAAACCTTGCCCTTGACCCTAAAATATCCCGACGACAGCCTCTTACTGCAGATTATTGCCACCGCTCTGTCGGCATTAAAAACCGCAGAACAGACAAGCGATAACCCCAAAATAGGACCCGACTATGCGAGCGCCTACAACCACATTGGCACAGCACTACAAAAAAATGGCTGCTTGGACGACGCAATAGTGAACTACAAGAGGGCACTAATGATCAAACCCAGAATTGCTGAGGTTTATTACAACATGGGATGCGCATTACAAAAAAAAGAGGCTCTCAATGAAGCCTTAGAAAGCTACCAGAGTGCCCTTGAGATAAAACCTGACTACGCCAGTGCGAGCAACAATCTGGGGACGCTCTTTCACAATAGAGGCGCCCTAGAAGAGGCTCTGGCCTGCTACAGAAATGCCCTTGCCGCCAACCCCGAATATGCCGAGGCATATCACAACATGGGCAATACTCAGATGGTGATGGGAGAATCGAAGGCGGCGATCACCAGCTACCGTTTAGCGGCAAAGATAAATCCAAACGACGCTGATTTAAAGCATGTACTGGCATCCATTACTGGTAAGCAAACGTCTGCACCGCCAATAAGTTACGTCGCATCCTTATTTGATTATTATGCGGCGAACTTTGAACAATCTCTCCTTGGAGATTTGCATTACGCAGTACCTACTACTATCGCTCAAATTATGAGCGATCTCAAAACTGGAAACTCTTTTGGCTCGGTACTCGATATGGGCTGCGGTACAGGATTAGCTGGCGTTTCGCTTGCCAGTATGAGTGATAACCTACACGGCATAGACATATCCCGCAAGATGCTACAACGAGCTAAACGCAAACAGTTGTATGACCAACTAAGCAATATCGACATTATCCAATACTTAACTAAATCGAGACTCGGGTTTGATTACTTTGTGGCTGCCGACGTGTTTAACTATATCGGCGACTTGAGTAAAATCTTCGAGCTGATTCAGTCACGAAACCGGCGCTATGGCCGATTAGTATTTTCCACTGAACATCAAAACGAAGACGGATTTTATTTGAACAAATCAGGACGATACTCGCACTCAAACGCTTATATTAAACACCTGTGCGCAGTCTTTAATTATCAGATACTCCATTTTTCGACGAGCAATTTGCGCAAAGACAAAGGGCAATTTTTAATCGGCGGTTTTTATGTACTCGAATTTTAGACTAACGATGAACATAAATAGGTATATACATTAACCTCACCACCATCCAACGCCCACCCGATATTATATAAATCGGCAGTACAGCCGCCGTACTTGAAGTCAGTAGGTATTAGGATAGCGGCGAAATACTCGGCTAATACTTTAACCAGCACTCGGCTGCCGTCGATCAAGTTCTCGCGATGTCCATAGAGATTTAACCACCCGGGTCCTAGAGCAGCTGCGCCATCAACGCTATTCACAGTTTTCGTATCAAAGGAATCGAAGTCGTTTGATTAACCGCTCTAGACGTACTGCTAATGTATCTAAATATTTCACACTGGTGTTCCTTTATTGGAAGGACGCGTTGCAACAGCATAACGACTCATGGCAGCGGTTTTAATACCCCCTTTTATCTTTATTTAAGGATAAAAAAGCTCGTAAACTTAAGATCGATGTTCAAATACACTTAAATCTATAAGAAACCGAATTGTTACTTGCTGTATCGTATATGTTATAAGTGCTTAATATTAACGAGCATATGCACTTATTTACTGATAGCCCACCGGTAAATCCTTATCGAATTATCCGTTACCGAGGTCTAATACACTGTATTGTGGTGTATTGTTAATTTATTGATTAGTCGCATATACACAATGGATCGAGGGCACGATGGATGAAGGTGACATCATACAACTATGGCGAGACAGCATGACGGTTGTAACGCAAAGGCGCAGTGCCCAATCAAATAAAATAGCTGCAATCGAAAACCCATCAAAAAAATTACCGGCAGCGCCTGACACGCTCGTGAAGGTCTCGACAAGCCGACGGCCTTGGCATTTTTTATATGGTCAATTGCGAGTAAAAAATCACACTGTTTATTTATTAATTCGGAATATTTTTTTCACGCAAAATCAAACCCTTTTTTACCCTGTGATAAAACGCTAACGAACTATGAATTTGACTATCTCAAAACATGTACGGCATATTTTGGAGATGAATTTATGGAACAACAAACAACCGTATATATTGTTGGCGATGGTCATACAAAATTTGGCCATCACCGCGAGTCAGATTTTCCGGGACTGATAACCCTATCTTTTGATTGCGCACAGTCACTTTTGGATGCACTTGATAAACAAGATAAGATAAACGCGGAATCATGCATATTAGCTGACATTACGCTCCCAGACATGTCTGGGCCAGAATTGCAAAAAGAGTTAAAAAACCATGGATTTGAACTCCCCGTGGTATTCTTTGCACGAGCAAAAGAGTGGGTGAGATGTATTGAGGCTATGCGAGAGGGTGCCGTCAATGTATTAGAAAAAAACTGCTCAAAAACCGCACTTTTAGACAGTGTTTGCGAGGCGATCGACCAACATATACGCTTATGTGCGAACCGCGCAGATGAGAAAAGTTACCTCTTTAAGTTAAATAAACTGACTCCAAGAGAACGTCAGATATACATACTTATTATCGATACTAACGCGCACACCTCAAGTCATGATATATCAGAAAAGTTATTTATCAGCTCACGTACCGTCGAACATCATATGGCGTCTATTAAAACAAAAATGGAAGCCCATTCGCTGCTTGAATTAATTAATATGTCGCGGCAATATGATGATTGAAACTTTTCCATAAGAACAAAGATACGACCGCAGCCGCTTCATCCCCTTCGGGTTAAACGCACAACCACCTATGATTACATACCATCTATTAATAGCTTAAATAGTTACTTTTAAAGTATTTCGAAGTGTCAGAGCCCACTCAGCACAGCCCGCTATACAGACGGGCAGCATGGCATAAAATAGTTTAAAGAAATGCTTCTGAAACATTTAACCTTTGACAGATCCTGATTTAGATAGACCAAGCGATGCGGCTACTCAATGAATCAGTCGAGTTTCGCTGAATTGCCTATTATGGATGCACGCGCAAAAAGGTCTTAAAAATCTCCTGTATCCGGATATACCAATGCGGTACCGAGGGTCCCTCGCCAGCCGATTTTAACGCTGGGTGAAAGCCGATAATACGCAACAATAATTGCTCCCTTTCAGGCTCGATATCGACTAAAAATACATGCTGACCGTCGTTTAACGTTTTCTCAAACTTGGCAAACCGTTTGTTGTTTGATTGAATACCAATAAAACCGCCTTCCCAAGTACAAAAACCCAAAAGAATGATCGACAAAAAAGAAAATGGCAGCCAAATTATCCCTTGAGCCCAACCAGTTAGGTAACCCAACAGCAACGTACTCATCGCCGCAACTATGCCTGCTAATGCACCTAGTTTTGTCCCAAGAACAACATTAGTTCGCAATACCGCTTCTACCTCCTGCAGTCTCTTATGCGCCGCCACCCCCGCTTCATCGAGGCTTAAAACATGAATGTGCGGCGCAGAAATACCCTCCGCCTCCAGCTCAATTTCTATATCTTCTAATTCGTCTAGATCATCGCTTATATAAAAGTGTCGTTTCATAGCACCACCTTTTCAACAGTCTGAATGCGTCAATCAAAAAACAATAATCGGTTCAAATTAGTGTAGCTAGCTTCACTTGCCATTAACAAAATAAGCACCAGCACACAAAGTGGCGGTATAAGAATAGCTAAAACAAAAGCAATACGCTCCCACATCATGTGCATAAAGATAGCTACTATAAGACCGGCTTTTAAAAACATAAAAATCAAGATTAATGTCCAGCGTAATCCGCCCTGCAGCTGCAAGTAATCAACCATAAAGGAAAAGCCACTTAACACAAAAAGCAGCCCCCAAACCTTGAAATATAAACTGATAGGGTGCTGCTGTATGCCCTCTAATTCACTACTATGCGCCATCGATCAAACCCTCACCATAGATAAAAAAAGGCAAATATAAATACCCAAACCAAGTCTACAAAATGCCAATATAAGCCGGTTATTTCGACAATTTCATAACCTCTTTTTTCGTAGTCACCGCGCCATACTTTTAGGGCAACAATAGTCAGGTAAATCACGCCAATCGATACATGAAAACCGTGAAAACCTGTAATCATAAAAAAAGTAGCGCCAAATTGCGCTGCGCCCATCGGATTTCCCCATGGCCGCACACCCTCTTCAACAATTAACTTAGTCCACTCAAAAACCTGCATACCAACAAAGCAGATGCCAAAACCGGCCGTTATTAACATCAGTATCGCAGCCTGTTTGGGCTGGCGGCGATAGCCACAATTTACCGCCATAGCCATGGTGCCGCTGCTGGTGATGAGCACAAAGGTCATAATGGCAATTAAAATGAGCGGTATATGCTCGCCGGCGATGGTTAGGGCAAATACCTCACTAGCATTCGGCCAGGGTTCTGCGGTGGTCATTCGTACCGACATGTAGCCGACCAAAAAGCAGCTAAAAATAAACGTATCGCTTAGGAGAAAAATCCACATCATGGCTTTTCCCCAGGATACATTTTTAAAGGCGTCTTTATCAGACGCCCAGTCTGTAATAAACCCATTCAAACCGTTGGCATCAGATTGCGAACTAATAGCCATATAATTCTAGCCTCCAAAGCCACAAAATTCGGCAATTGCTGCATATGTACCTGGCGAACTCGACAGCAGAGTGAACAGCAATAGCCAGAGCAGTAACAAAAAATGCCAATACGTAGCGCACAAATCGATACTCAACTTAGCCAAATACAAACTTTTCTGACTCGGCTGCCGGCGCACTCGTTGCAAGCGGACAGAGGCAATGCACCAGGCGACTAAACCACCAAAAAGGTGTAAGCCATGTAAACCCGTCAACAAATAGAAAAATGCATTGGCTGGATTAGTCGCGGCGAAGTATCCGCGGCTTGCCAGATAGCTCCAAAAGGTCAATTGACCAATCAAAAAACCAAGAGTTGCAAGGCCCACCAACCACATCAGCTCCCGACTATTGCCTTGCTCGGGTTGATTGAGACTCCAGCGAGTAAGCTCAAGAGCGACGCTTGCTAAGATCAGTAGTGCGCTGTTAAACCATAATTGATTAGTCTGCCCCAGCGGTTGCCAGGGTTCAGACAATGCATGCCAATCGGCAACTTGCGAGCGTAAGATATAGGATAAAAAAAATAGCAAAAACATAGACGTGATGGCCGCCATCAATAAATGCAGGCCAGTTTTGGCACTCGCACTTCGACGGTCAAAATAACGCGGCAAAGCCGCGACTGGAAACGTTGTGTTTTGGATAATCATAGCTATCTCCTACGTTTTAATTAGGTGAGACTATTTCATCGTGATCACTCTCATGCACCGGCACTTGATTTGCAGGCGTTGTTTGTGGCACATAATCGAGTTCCGCACCGGGAACTGCGTAGTCATAGGGCCAACGATGTACAACCGGTAGCGAAGCTCCCCAATTGCCATGTTTGGGCGGTGTGTCCGGCGTCAACCACTCGAGCGAGCATGCGCACCAAGGATTGCCGCCAGAGGGCGCGCCGCGGTATGCACTATAAAAAAGATTGAAGATAAACAATAACTGAGATACGCCAACGATAATGGCTACGACGGTAATAAATTCGTTGAGGCTTTGCGCTGAATCAGGAATAAACTGATAGCCATCAGATAAGTAATAGCGTCGCGGCATACCTTGAATACCCAAATAATGCATTGGAAAGTAAATCAGATAGGTACCAAGAAATGTTATCCAAAAGTGTAGCTTACCAATCCCATCGTGCAACATACGGCCAGTAATTTTTGGGTACCAGTGATAAATAGCACCAAATACCACTAAAATTGGTGCGACACCCATCACCATATGAAAGTGGGCAACTACAAAATAGGTATCGGATAACGGAATATCGACCACCACATTACCCAAAAATAAACCGGTCAGTCCACCCACCAAAAAGGTCACAATAAAGGCGAGTGAAAATAGCATAGGTACTGTCAGATGAATATTGCCACGCCACAAAGTCAGCACCCAGTTGTAGACCTTAAGTGCGGTTGGCACAGCGATTACCAACGTGGTCACGGCGAAGAAAAAACCAAAATACGGGTTCATACCGCTAACATACATATGATGTGCCCAAACGACAAAACTTAAACCACCGATCGAGACAATCGCCCAAACCATCATGCGATAACCAAAAATACTCCGCCGCGCATGCACACTAATTAAGTCCGACACAAGACCGAAAGCCGGCAACGCAACAATGTAAACCTCAGGATGTCCAAAAAACCAAAACAAGTGCTGAAAGAGTATTGGACTGCCGCCGGTATAGTCGGTCTTGATGCCAAATTGCAGCATGTCAGGCATAAAAAAACTGGTGCCTATAGTTTGATCCAATAACATCATGATCCCACTGACAAATAGGGCGGGAAAAGCCAGCAGAGCCAAAATTGTAGCGACAAAAATACCCCACACTGTCAGTGGCAGTCTAAACATGGTCATGCCATGGGTCCGCGCTTGCAATACCGTAGTGACGTAGTTAAGTCCGCCCATCGTGGCGGCGACGATAAAAATAATCAGCGACACCAACATAAGGACAATACCCCACTCAGAACCTGGAGTACCGGCGGTGATAGCCTGAGGTGGATAGAGCGTCCATCCAGCCCCTGTCGGCCCGCCTGGAACAAAAAAACTAGCGACCAGAATGATCACTGAAAGAAAATAAAACCAAACACTGAGCATATTGACAAAGGGAAATACCATATCCCGCGCGCCGACCATAAGCGGGATGAGATAGTTGCCAAACCCACCTAAAAAAAGCGCAGTCAGCAAATAAATCACCATAATCATACCGTGCATTGTCATCGCCTGATAATACTCGGTGGCGTTCATATTGATGCTGCCGGGAAAACCGATTTGCATACGCATCAATGCGGATAGGACAAGCGCCACAAGACCAATGCCAATTGCAATTAATGAATACTGAATAGCTATTACTTTATGATCTTGGCTCCAGATGTATTTACGCCAGAAGCTCTTCGGATCATGTAGTTGCTCGTGTTCTGCATCATCGGCATAGACCATAACTCACTCCTTAATGCTGGGTGGGGCAGGGTTAAATGTCGAGCTATCAGTTTTTAGCTCGGCGATGTAAGCAACTAGACCGCCGAGCTCTTCAGCACTTAAGTCGTAGGTGGCCATAACAGGAGGATAACCGGCGACAATTTTAGCTGCGGGTTGAACGATAGACTCAATCAAGTAGGCGCCATCGACCAGCACCTGTCGACCATCGGCGAGCATCTCTTGGCGACCGAAAAGATCTAGCCAAGTCGGCCCCAAACCCGGGGCCCCGTCGATACTATGGCAGGCGACACAACCATAGCTAAATGCAACACGCTGGCCGATCGCCACATCGGTTTCGGACATGCTGTTTGCGACCTTGTCGGTGGGCCGAGTCAACTCGACTGCCGACATAGCGGGCAGAGATGGAGCGGTATTTTTAGACGACAATGAAGATATGTAGGCAATCAGGCTTTCTAGCTGTTTCGTACTAAATTCATAGGCGACCATCACTGCGGGATAGCCCTCAACAATCTTGGCCGTCGGATCGATGATCGACTCGACAAGATAGGCTTCATCGACTAGTACTTGGCTGCCGTCGATGAGGTTCTCGCGACTTCCATAAAGATCTAACCACCCGGGTCCCAGAGCAGCTGTGCCATCGACGCTATGACATGCCAAACACCCGCGACTGGAGGCCAACCGCTCGCCCTCCGCAACAATACCCTCGACCGTGCCGCCAGTCAGCACTTGAGAAAAGCTTATTTGCGACGCCAGCCAATTATCGTATGCGGTTTGATCGTCAACTACTATTTGGCCACGCATGTTGTAGTGCCCGATGCCACAATATTCGGCACAGGCGATATCAAACGTCCCCAATACGGTCGGCGTAAACCAGAAATATGTTATTTGGCCAGGTATCAAGTCCATCTTGGCACGAAAATTAGGTACATAAAAATCGTGCAAAACATCTTTTGATCGCAAGTTCACCTTCACCGGTTGGTCGATCAGCAAATGCATTTTATTGCCAGAAACTAATATATCATCCTGTCCGGCGGCATCATCTGGGTCTATACCAAAGGTGTTTTTTTCATCCATGTGGTGAATACTTGTGCGACCAAATTTATCATCTTCGCCCGGCAATCGGTAACTCCAACGCCACTGTTCGCCGACCGCTTCAAACTCAACAGCCTCTTCTGGAACATGCACAAAATCGCTGTAGACCACCAATCCCGGTGCCAATAGGGTACAAATACCTACCGTGGTGATAGCGATTAACCACCACTCAAGTTTTTTGTTTTCCCTTTGATATTCTGATCGACGGCCCGGCGTTGCTCTATATTTGTAAACGCAATAGGCCATAAAGCCAACGATTGCTACAAAAAAGATACCGGTAAGAAAAAATGTAAATGCAATGGTGGTGTCGATAGATGCCCAGTTGGATGCCAGCGGGGTTGCCTGCCATGGGCTTAAAAAATGAAACAATATCGAAGCAACTAGAATGACGACCAATATAATTGCAAAAGTCATGGGTATTTCATCCTAGTTATGAAATGCGCGCGGCTTGCCAAACCCGAGTGCTCTGAAGGCGTACTGCGTTCACGTCAATCCCAAAATACGCCAACACGTCATCTATACTGAAAACACCAAACACTTACGTGCGCGTGCGTCTTTGTTTTAAAACTAACTAAACCTTTACGTATCAAGAGAAATAGGTAGTTTTACCTAGCCTCTAGACTATCTCTACGAATTTTTCTGGTAAATAGGTAGTTATACCTATATTAGCGATCGAAAACAGTTTGTTTTTACACTTAGATCGAGTGCTGAAAATACACCCCAGTAATGCTGCCGGAGACTTGATACATTAATCATTGGTGTGGAGTTGACTCGTTAACTAGCGGCACCCCAAATGAGGTCTAATTTTACGGATACCCAGCCGATCCAAATCAAACTTTTTGCAAAGCTAGTAGGTGACCTGTTTTTGTGGATGTCAGATAGTTCGGCAGCCACTAATGACAGAAACTGCGTTGGACACTGTTGATGCGGCACCCGTTACACCCGGCAGGCGGTAAGGAACGAGGACTGACCTAGCTCAAATAGCCACTGATAATATTGAGGATTGCCAGCAGGTTTATACCAAAGAACAAGCTCTGCAATAGGGTCTTTGTGTCATGCCGCCATCCCAGCTATAGGACTTCATAAACCTTTTAAGTGACCTTGACATTAGCCATTTAGTCCGCAAAGGATATAATCGATAAAAATGACGGGGTGGCAAACACACTAAGACCGAATTTACAAAATTTCGATTCCTTTTAACGTGACTATCTAACTTGTATTAATGACTCTCTGCAGCCTCCAAGTAGCGCTTTTTATTTTTGCGATACCATCTCCAGCGCTAGGTCTTCTATCATGTCCTCTTGGCCACCCACCGTCCTTCGGCGCCCTAACTCAATTAAAATATCCCGTGCGGATACACCGTATTTAGTCGCTGCCCGTTGTGCGAACAGCAAAAATGACGAATATACGCCTGCATAACCTAAAGTTAGTGAATCTCGATCTATACGAATAGCGCGATCCATCATCGGCGTTACGGTATCTTCTGCAACGTCCATTATTTTAAAGAGGTCAATACCATGACTGACCCCCATACGCTCCATGGCAGCGACAAAAACTTCTAATGGCGTGTTGCCGGCTCCAGCGCCGAGACCCGCTACGGACCCATCAATGCGTTTGGCTCCGTACTCGACCGCTGTTAACGAATTAATCACACTCAAACTGAGGTTGTTGTGGGCATGAAAACCAATATCTGTAGTTGGGTTTAACTCGAGGCGCAATAGACTTATTCGCTCTCTTACATCGTCTGGTAACATATACCCCGCCGAATCAGTGCAATAGATGCAGTTGGCGCCGTAGGACTCCATTAGTTTTGCTTGCTCGACAATTTTTTCTGGACTGGCCATATGTGCCATCATCAGAAACCCCACTGTATCCAGGCCCATCTCCGCCGCAATGCCTATATGCTGCTCTGCAACATCAGCTTCAGTGCAGTGTGTAGCGACCCGAATCGTGTTAATGCCGGCGTCGCGAGCCATTTTCAAATCATCAACGGTACCGATACCCGGCAGTAATAAAGCAGAGATCTTTGCCTTATTCACTGCGGCCACAGTAGCTTTTAAATACTCTTCGTCGCTGGCCATTGGAAATCCATAGTTCACCGATCGTCCACCAAGACCATCGCCATGGGACACCTCAATAAGTGGCACGCCGGCGTCATCCAAACCCTTGGCGACAGCCACCATTTCTTTTACACTTATTTGGTGTTGCTTTGCATGCATACCATCACGTAAACACATATCATGCACAACAACCTCTGCTCCTACTAAATTCATTAGTTTCTCCTCTTAGACGGGGGCTGTTACCTGAGGCACAAAACGTCCAGACAGTATTTCTTTGGCGTACATTTCCGCGGTACGTAATCCTGCTGCCGTCATAATATCGAGATTGCCAGCATAATTGGGTAAAAAGTCCCCAAGCCCCTTAACTTCCATATAGATTGACACTCTATTATCGTCAAATACTGGTCCATTTTTTAGTTTGTATCCTGGCACATATTTTTGTACTTCTGTAACCATCCGCAGTACAGATTCTGTAATTGCAACGCGATCAGGCTGTGATGCTGTTAGACAATGGATCGTATCACGCATCATCAAGGGCGGCTCAGCGGGGTTGATAATAATGATTGCCTTACCCTCAATGGCTCCCCCCACCTGCTCAATAGCACCGGCGGTGGTGCGGGTGAATTCATCAATATTTTTGCGTGTCCCCGGACCTGCAGATTTTGAGGCGAC
>MDTF01004792.1_pt1 | contig 25191 bp, 26 predicted proteins | sample 811191 | NCBI WGS metagenome assembly MDTF01 (sample SAMN05326649, study PRJNA326480) | marine metagenome | isolation source: seawater | place: Southern Ocean | collected 2011
GTAACTGCCTATTTGCTCATCGATATAGTAGTCGTTTTGTTCACACATTGCGAATAGAAATATCAAATACGCCCGCTCTTCTTTATGCTTTTTTAGCTCCATGCCTTATTACAGCATTCATCAGCTTTATTACAATCACCGTATACCCTGTTTTCAACCTCAGATTTATTTTCATCGGAGAGAAAAACTTAATGAAATCTATAATATGACTAATACCAAGCATTTTTAAATATGGTAAGATTGTGATAAATATCCTCTTATATATTAACGGTTTCTGCTTTTAGTTTACCGAATTTCTCTTTTGATATTTAATTTTCAAGAGTCCTTATATACTCAATTACTTACGCCAAGCTTTTTGCAGGTCTAGTAAATTCTGAAGAATTACAATCGTTTATGCTCTTTTAATTATCGCCTTTGATAATCAGCTCCGAATGAAGTACCGAATTTTTATGCAAGAACTGCAGGAAGTATATTCCTGTTTTATCCAAGTCAACAAAGCCTTCCATCGAAATACCGTTTGAGAATAACTGTTCGGAAATTATAACTGCTCCTAGAATATCTTTTACGAGTATATGCGTTACTTCCAGCTTAGGAGATACATCATAAAAGACCCTTCCACTGCTAGGATTTGGATAAATATTTATCTTGGGTTTATCCAACTCCAAAACTGAAACCTGAGTTCCTAAGGTGTCATTAGGCCTAATAATAGGCTTAAAATCAAATTTATAAGCAACAGGCCGATGATCTGATATATTGCGATCGTACTCGCTCCAACCTCCAGAAAGCTGCCCCTCAACTTTAATACACCTTACTTCGGTTGTTGGTTTATTGTATTGTTTTAAAAGTGGTCCATTTATCAGAATATGATCTAAATGAGATGGCCAAGAAGGATAAGACCAATTTGCATTGTTAGACTCTTCTATAGCAAGATCCACAAAACGATATTGGCGAGAGTTAGTAAGCTCATTTTGAAAAATGTTATTGTTTCTATCATCAGTTAGAATATCATTCAAATCCCCTACTACAATTACGTTTTCATCACTCCAAAGAGAATCTACATAATCCATTATCAGTCTGTGGCCAAGGTAGCGTCTATTTTCTTCATCATTCGTGTTTGTTTTGTCCCACTTTCCATTTCCACAACATTTGTAATGATTGTTGATAATGCGAATAACTGAATCCTGGTAAGTAAACTCTAACACAAATGGCGCTCTAGGCAATGGGCTACTATATTTGCTTTCGGAAAACAATTGATACGTCTTTACATTGCTAATCGTTTTGGTATTGTAGACATAGGTTAATCCTCTTGAATCGGAGCCACCATAAACGAGCTTATAATCGTTTAAATTAGCAATAGCTTGCTTGAGTTTACTCGAATCATCAATTTCCTGTAATGCCCAAACATCTACATCAAGTGCCCCAATTATCTCTCCTACTGCATTGACTGAGGTTTGACCATTTTTTGGAAACCACTCAATATTCCAAGAAACAACTTCAAAAGTTGAATCGGTTCCAAAACTTAAATTACTCAGAGATTGAGCTTGAACTAACGTTGACAAAAAGAAAGTTAACAGTGCAGTTAGCAAGACAGAAGAAAGGCATTTAATCATTTGCCAAATCTAGCTTTAAAAGACATTCAACTATGAACCATTTAATAAGTTTAAACCAGCTTAGAAATAGAAAAAGCAATAAGAAAACCAATACACATTAGTAACCCTGTCCAATCTTTAGAACCTTTGAAAGCTTCAGGTATCATGGTATTTGCAAGCATTGTGAGTATAGCTCCTGCTGCACTTGCCATAATGCCTGCTTGCAATGCCATAGGAATATTATGACATAAAGAATAACCTGCTAAGGAAGCTAAACCTGAAATAACTGCTATTCCTCCCCATATCCCAAAAATATAACTGGGTTTTCTGCCGGATTGTTTCATTCCTGCCGCACTAGAAATACCTTCTGGAATATTGGAAATGAAAATTGCAATTACCGCAGCAATACTTACATGCCCAGTAACTACAGTAAGTCCTATCGCCATAGATTCAGGAATACCATCAAGCAAGGCTCCAACCGCTATTGCGGTGCCGCTTCCCTCCCGCTCCATTTCTTCTTCTCGCGCTTCAGCACACATGCGGCGACTTGCTCCAACTTTACTCAAACGATAATTCGAGTAACTATAAATTGTTCCGCCAAGCAGAAACCCAATAGCAACGGGCAATAAACCAGCGGCTTCATAGGCAGGAATAACCAATTCAAAGCATAAGGCTGAAATTAGCACCCCACCGCCAAAAGCCATTATACCCGTGAGTGTTCGCTTTGGAATTGAAAAAACATAACCCAGAAATGCTCCTATTAAGAGGGCTCCTCCTGCTAATAGACCCCATAATCCTGCTTGTATCCAAAGTGCCATTATTTCTTGATGTTTTGATTCATAACTAATGTTGAAGTTTTATAAATCCCTCTTTCGAGAAACTCTTTTGGCTGATTATACATACAATTTAGATATGAAAGCTAGATTGCTTTTTCAGTAAAATTATCAGAATCTGTCACTCCATATTCAGGAAGCTGATTTCACAAGAGATAGGCACTAAAGGGAATTGGGTTTAAAAACTTCAGATTCACTTTATGTAATTCCCTGCTAATGTTTAAGAGTCCGATTTTAAAATCGAGATCATTGAGTTAAAAAAAGTAACCTAACTTGTATTGGTGCCCTTTATAAATTGAATAAAATTTTTTAGTGAATTTAACTAACCCAAATATAATCTGATTTAGCTAGTTAGTAAATCTGTCATTATTGCAACATGGACGCTTTTAGATAATCGATTATATCCGTCCTTCCCTCGTAATTGATTATTCCATTGTTTCCATTTGTTTGCAGGATTAAGGGTATCTTCTTGTATATAGATTCAAAAAGTTGCCGGACTCCTTCTCTTTCTGTTTTTGAATTTAGAGTCTCCTGTTCAACGGTAACAATTGCATATGTTACTCCCTCTTCGCTTATTATTGCTCGTTGAAATTGCATAAGGTAGAATTTATATTTAGCTGCAATTTATGGCCCGGATCTGTTTACAAATCAGTTTTACGTGGTAACACGTTCAAAACTCCGTAGTAACACGTAGAAGAATTGAAAGTTAAATTGCCAGATTACGTGTTTAGCCCCATTATCAACTCATTAGATAAGCTTACTAATTTTATTGCTCTTTGAAGGGTTGTAAAGGTTGTTTGAAATAGCATAAATAACAATGCCTGCCATGTTGCGTGCTTTGGTTTTAACCAATAGATTTCTGCGATGTGTTTCTATAGTGCGCATGCCTAAATCGAGCATTTCGGCTATTTCTTTAGTTTCGTATTCTTGACAGATTAGATCCAACACTTGTCTTTCGCGTTCTGTCAATAAATCTTCGTTTTTTACTTGTTTTTTGGCTTTAGAGTGATCAACAGTTCCCTTTCGAATCATTTCGTACACTTCCTCAGTAAAGTAATTGCCCTTATCGGCAATTTTCCGAAGCCCTTTTTCTAGTTCCGTAGAATTGGTATTCTTTTTAAAGTAAGCACACGCATTTAGCGAGATCATAAGGTTAACTATGGCAGGCGAATAGTGCATGGATAAAATGACTACATGAATGTTTGGGTAACTTTTAGACAGAATTTTCGCAGTTTCAACGCCGTCCATGTCTTCCATACTCAAATCCAGTAGAATAATATGTGGAAGCTGCAAAGGTGTTAAGGCTTTTAGCTTAAGCAAAAGGTCTCTTCCACTTTTAGCTTCAAAAGCTACAGCCATATCAATAAAGGAACTAATTATAAGTTTAAAACCTTTTCTTACTAATTCTTGATCATCTACAATAGCTAACCGTATAGTTTTCATTTTACTTTATCTTTTTTAAATTGAACTCCATTCCTTTTCCTGGTTCTGAATGAAAATTATAGCTGGCATTTAAAAATTGTACTCGGCTCAATATACTTCTAATACCCAAACCATTATTCACCGCTTCTTCCATATTAAATCCTGCACCATCGTCCGAGTAGGATATAGCTAATGATGTTCTATTCATCTCTATATTCAGACGAACATTCTTTGCATTGGCGTATTTGATTGTGTTGTGCATCAATTCGTGAATTATACGATAAATCCCCAACTCTGTTTCCCTATCACGTTGTCCATCAGAAAGATCATTCCAAGTATAATCGATTGCTAATTCTCCAGTTTTATTCAGCACCTCTACTACTCCATTTACAGCACTTATAAGGCCTGCGTGCTCTAAATCGGGTGGAAGTAATCCATGTGAAATACTTTCGGTCGATGTAATTAGTTTTTCAATGATTTCTACGATTAAATCGGTTTCTTCTCGATTTTTCTCCAAGTTTATTCTTTTAAGATGTTCAATTGAAATTTGCAATATTGCTAGTTTGCTGCTTATTTCATCGTGAATAGCACGAGCAATCTTCTCGCGTTCAGAATCCTGTCCTCTTATTTGAGATTCAAGTAATTCTGATTTTTTCTGCAGTTCTATCTCACTTGTTTTCAAAAGCTGATCGGTGAGCCGCTGTCTATAAAAGAAATACAGCAAGGCAAAACTAGTAGACATAAATAATGTAAAAAAACTTCCCGCTAATATAAGCCAGAAAAGTTCTTCTTTGGTGAAGCTAATTTCCATATTCCTACTATTAAAATGCTATAAAAAAGAAGATTCAACATTCCATTGAAAATCCATAAAATAATACTTTGAGAATTGTCCATTTCATAGAACATATAATTGCTCATGAGATAAATAAAGAACTGACCACTGAATAATAATAATATTCCTGTATTGATCAGTAAAAGCCCTTCCCGTCTGGGGTCATACGATTCAAAATGCGCCACCGCTCTTATTTCTTTTATGTAAAAAAAGACAGAAAACGCACACATTATAAGACATTCCAAAGTCCTAGAAATTGGATTAAAGCCATTAATGGTTTCGATATAAATTGAACTATAAACCATAAAACCAAACACCGCCACTAAAAATAAAAGCGGCCAGTTCAACCGTGTTTTTAACTCGCCCAAATGCAATACCTTATAATAGAATAGATACAGTAAAACGAACTCCCCTGCGGTGTATACGTGCAACACCCAAATGTTATTCATTTTCAACAAAGACAATGTTGTTGAAACAACTTGAACCAATAGGGCTAGAACACTAAAAAGAACGATAAACAAAGCCTCTTTTTTAATCTGCTTAAAATTCTTCCAGCATAAAGCAATAACAACTAATATTAGCATTGTTATTAGAATTGCAATAAACTTTAAAATAATGCCAGTCATTTACTGATGCTTATGCAGCTTTTCATTTTCAATACAACGGACTATTCACATCACAGCTAGTAGGACATGGCGTAGTAAAATCATAAATCATAGTATCAGGAGCTACTCCTACGATATCAATTTGTTCTCCAGTAGCATCTGCTTTAGTACCTACTACAACTAACTTCACTTCACTATTATCGCCATCGAACGCTAAATAAACTCGTATTCCTTCTACATCTGGATTTGCTTTTAAATCGGCAACTGCATCAGTTGGGATTAAAAAACCTTTTAGCCCCGATATCTCCGTTCCTTTGTCGCTATCTGTCATGTTTCGCCAATTGTTGCATAAGTTCTGACCTTCTACAACCGATAATTGTGGTGCGCTCATAATATTATTAATTTCCAATTTCAAGCAATTATAATGGCTAATGGTTCAGCTATTTTTAAATTCCGTATTAACACGGATATTTTTACGTGTTACCACGGAGGGAAAATTAAAGATTAGATCAGTTCAATATCTCTATTTAGTAGCTTTTTCCTGTATTCATTTTTTTTTGCCTCTAGTTGCAGTGAATTGTTCCATGTACAGTATGAAAGCGATGCGTTAACCTATCCTATTTCTTGACCTTAGTATTGCTGCGTATAGATTTCAGTGTTAACAGGTAGTAAGTTCCACTCCAACCTGTCAATTCGATTGTTTTGCGATGCTGAAGCTCAACGTAACGAGAATAATTCACTAGCTCTTTAAAAAACTTTTCAATGTTCATTATTTGGTGCAGGTGGTATTAACTATTTAAGTAAGATTTTAGCCGACAAACACAAAATAATACTATTTGCGTCATTCCCGAGCAGCCGGATATTTATTATAAACTCCAAGCTGATTCCAGCCTGCGCGGGAATTACGAATAGCTTAAGCAACCTAATATCCAAAAGCAAAAAAGTCCTTACATATTCATGTAAGGACTTCTTAAAGGTTCAGCTGGGCCCATTCGTCTGATTCTGTTTTATAGTTCTAGATAACATGAACTATTTCTGTAATGCATTAAAATGTCATTATGCATGTGTCAGAGTAATCTAGGTTTTCTTTAAATTCAACTTGCAGTATAACAGAACCAAATTTATCATTAATAATTCGAAGGTAATTTTTAACTGTATTGTTCATTAAGTCTCTACGTGTTACTACGGAGGAAACTCAGTATTGCTACGGAGAAAATATTGGCAGTTTCGGTTCCATTAGCTTCAGAATAACGAATTAAAGCTCTTCCAGTCCAATTCGAATGGCCACAATTTTCAGCAATAACATAAAAAGCGCATCTCTTATCGGTTTAGAAAACTCTACATGCCTCCCTTTTTTATCTTTTATTTCGTTAACCATTTGATGTTCTGAAAATTGCACTTGGCTGCAAGATATTTTCAATCATAGGCCAAATTGCCTTTGTACGCGTTTGTGCGTATAATTTTAAGTAGTAATGCGCAGAGAAGATTAGAAAAAAATGAGAATCAACCAAGAAACCAATAAAATACCATCACAACAAAATAACTGAGAAAAAGGACTTTAGTTCCTTTTCTGTCTTTGTGAATATTCTTGATTGTAATTATTGATCAAACGTCAGCTAGGATAAAGGAAACGCCAATGAAAAATAGAATGACATCAAAGCATTTCACACTTTTTACAGACGAAAAAGCTTAAGAAATTCATAACGCAAGAAGAACAATTTTTGCTGCATCGAAAGCTATTACTAAACAGCTTGTAATCTTCGGATTCTTCCTATTAAATCAATTCATCAGTATCGGTCTGCTTCCATTTTATATTGCATCCCATGCTTGGAGATTGAAATTCGCTCACCTCTTTTCGAGTTAACATAGCATCCAAAGCATTCTTCAAATCTTGACCATTAGCGATGCCTGAACCAGGTCGAGTTGCATCAAATCGTCCGCGATAAGTGCAGTTAAGGTCTCCATCAAACACGAAGAAATCCGGAGTGCATTCTGCTCCATAAGCTTTTCCCACTTCTTGAGTTTCATCATATAAGTAGGGAAAAGTATATCCTTCTTTTTTGGCGTGAATCGCCATATGATCTGGCCCATCTTGAGGGTGCGTATCTGCATCATTACTACTTATAGCAATAAACTGCACTCCATTCTCCTTGTAAGTTTTAGCAATTTCCGATAGCCTAGGATTGATGTGAACTACAAATGGACAATGGTTGCAAATGAACATTACCACGGTTGCGCTATCCGACTTTAAATCTTTCAGCGAAATTGTTTCATCAGAAACGGTATCGAGTAAAGTAAAATCAGGAGCCTTAGTGCCCAGTTCCATCATGTTTGAATATACTATTGACATAATTTTATTTTTTAATATTCTACTGCATCGCCAGCATCGTCTTTTGAAATATCAATTCCGCAAGTACCAATAGTATCCGGATAGAAAGATTCAAAATGCTTTTGTTTGATTTTAGTGACTTTTTCTCGTAATTCGATTCCATAAGTTGGTGAATCCATTTCGTCGCTCATAACGTCCTTTCCAAAATTCTCGTAAAATGCAGGTAAAGAAAATGTATCTAAAATTTCACTACCATCTCTAGGCATTCTACCTTGAGCGGCTTCTATAACACTCGCTCCACCTCTGCCGCCTGGCGAAGTAGCCAAAAGAAATATTGGAGTTTTTCCAAACACTTTACGATCGGGAACTCTACTTAACCAATCGTAGGTATTCTTAAAAGCTGCTGAGTATGATCCGTTGTGCTCGGCTAATGAAAGCACTATTAAATTTGCAGTGTCAAGCAGTTCTGCCAATTCTAAAATCTTGTTTGGAACTCCGCTCTCAGTTTCTTTGTCCGAACTGTAAATAGAAACTTCAAAATCGTTCAGATCTATTACCTGTATTTCTGCTGGAACAAATAAACTTGAAGCGTAAGTTACTAGTCTTTTGTTAATTGATTGTGAACTTGTGCTTCCTGCGAATGCTATTACTTTCATGCTGTTGTGTTTTATTTTAAACCTGTTCAAACTTATAAAATATCAAGATTCTGAACCGGGTTCAGAATGACAAATAGTTATAATTATTGCTCGTATGTATAGTGAATCATGCTTAATTTAATTCAGCATAACCGAATTATAATTTTTGAAATACTGAACAACTATTTTATTCAAACGGTACAGCTGAATTGCATTCAATTGCACTTGTGGAATAACGTTGATTTTATTGAATTAAACTTTATTTCCTTTCACCCTTCAGAACGATAAAGTATCAAAAAATCACACAGAAATCTACTATACTTAACGCTGATATCCCCTATTTTTAACTTTTACAATTTTTACAGATAAAATGGAAGATTAAAACTAGAATATTAAGCTCATGTTCAAACACATACTACTTATTGCAAGTCTGTTTATTACATTTAGTATTTACGCTCAAAATGCCGCCGTTTCTTATCAGATAAACAATCTATTACAAAATGCTCCGACTTACTATGGAGAACGAGGCTCTAAAAAGGAGCTGCATTTGGTTGTAAAAGGTAATCCGAAAAACATAAAAGCTTTTTTAGGCCTGCATGCTGGAATACTCAAATATCAATACGATGATATTATGGCCATTCGGATTCCACAGAATACTTTAGGGGATTTAGTTTCATTAAAAGGACTGATTAAAGCTGAAATTCACAACACACCTATGGAAGTAATGGACGCAACCGCAATTCAACTTACCTCAGTAGATACGGTGCATGCTGGTGGTGGAAGTTTGCAACAAGCGTATACGGGAAATGGTGTTGTAGTTGGTATTATCGATTCGGGGATTGATCCTACTCACCCTGATTTTAAAAATGACGATGGCACTACTCGAATCTTAGCCTTTTGGGATCAAAATGATTTTAGTGGAAACCTTGCTCCTTATGGATATGGGAAAGAATATACTGGTGTTGATATCGATGCAGGATTAATGGTTAATTATCTCGACACCACTTATAACGGACATGGAACAGCGGTAACAGGGATGGCGGCTGGTGGTGGAAAAGTTAGAGCTGATGTAAAAGGCATGGCACCAGAGGCTGATATAGTAGTTGTTGGGAACCGTCCCTCAGATCTTGACTATACCAATCGTATGCCGTATATGTTGAAATTGGTTGATGGTATAAATTACATTTTCAAAGTTGCTGAAGCAGCAGGAAAACCAGCCGTCATAAATATTAGCCTAGGTGGAATTGAAGGCAGTCACGATGCTCAAGACTTGCCCACGCAACTCATTGAGCGAATGTTGGATGCTAAAAACGGAAGAGCGCTTGTGGTAAGTGCTGGAAATGCCGGATCGGTTAGACATCATGTTCAATACAAAATGAATAGAGATACTGCATTTACTTGGTACCGAAGTATGCATGCTAACACCGGTGTTTGTTCCCGAGACTCTGGAGCATACATGAGTTTCTATGGAGATGAAAAAGACATTGACAATCTGCTTATTAATATTTCTGCTGAAAATTTACCCTGTTGCAATGGTGCTGCTGACGAAACGGGGTATCGTGTTGTAAAGCAAACTGTTGGTCAAAAAGTGACCTATACTTTAAATAATGGTTCGACTCAAATTGGAGTGGTAACTACCTTTTTAGAAAAAATCGGAACTACTTATGGATATTTCGTTGAGATTAAATCACAGGAGATGAACCGTTTTTGGCGAATTTCATTTACTGGTACGGGAAAAGTTGACGGTTGGTCTGGACCACTCAATAGAAGGTCTTGTAATTCAGACTTTATCTACAATTCGCTTGCATTAGGTGGTTCAGCAAGTGAGACTAGAAAGCTGGGTCGATATGTTAAACCGGATTTACAACAGAATATAGGAAATGCATACGCGTGTTCTCAAAAGGTAATTACCGTAGGTGCTTATTCTGCAAATACGCACATGTATGATATTGATTCTATAAGAAGAAATTTTCCAGTAGTTCAAAAAGATAGAATTGCTTTCAGCAGCATTGGTCCAACACGAACAGGAGTTACCAAACCAGATCTTACGGGTCCAGGGAGCAAAGTGATAACGGCCCAAGCCTCTCAAAAATTAAGCAGTATGGCCATAAGCAGTCGATCGTCTTTGTATTTGGGCGGTAAACACTCGGTAATCGATGGAACCAGCTTCTCTTCTCCTGCCGTGGCTGGTATTGTTGCTTTGTATTTGGAGAAAAATCCAGATGCTGGCTATGCCGAAATAAAGCGGGCCTTATTAAATACGACCGATCAAGATGTTCAAACAGGAGCGGAAATGCCCAACAATGAAAATGGATATGGACGAGTTAATGCCTATCAAATGCTGTTGTATCAAGATCCAGTTGGAATTAATGAATTGAAAAAATTAGATGCGCTAGTATATCCCAATCCAAGTTCTGGTAAATTCAAAATTGAATTATCGAGATTAGATTTTGATCAAGATTATGAATTGACAATAGTTGATCTTAAAGGGCAGACTATTCTAGAATCTGCTTTCAAGAGTCATGAATTTGAATTTAGTATTGATCTTACTGGAGTCTATATTCTTCAATTGACTGATAAAGAAGAAAATGCATATTTTTATAAATTGATTGTCCAGTAAGACGATGAAGGTCAATTAATTGCTTTGTTCATTATCTAAATTCTTCGCCTGAAATGGATAAATACATTTGAAATTGTAAAACGTCCCATGGAACAAAAATATCCTCTACCTCCTTTTACCGCTATTACTGCAGCACAAAAAGTTCAAATGGCTGAAGACGGCTGGAATTCTAAAAATGCCGAAAAGGTTTCAATGGCCTATTCTGAAGATACTGAATGGAGAAATCGAAATCAGTTTATAAATGGCCGAGAAGAGGTCATTCAATTTCTAAAAGAGAAATGGTCTAATGAATTAGACTACAAACTTAAAAAGTCGCTTTGGGCGTTTACCGGCAATAAAATTGCTGTTCGCTTCGAGTTTGAATATCATGACAAAAAAGGCCAGTGGTTTAGATCTTATGGAAATGAAAACTGGGAATTTGATCACAATGGACTGATGAAAAAAAGGTTTGCTAGTATCAATGATTTAGAAATTAACGAAAGAGATCGAAGGTTATAATTGAATTCTAAAATCATCTCTTTGCATATAATAATCCCCACTATCAAAGATGTTTGCATACACGAACCAACACTTCTCGAATATAATTGCAGTAACTAACTCCGTCGAAAAGTCTCGCAAGTAATAGCTTTGATTGATTGTGAGTGGCAATTACTCCCATTTATTTCAATTCTTTTTTTAAAAAAAGTGCAAGGGAAAATAAAACTTGCGTCTTTATAAGTGAACTGCTTTATGTAGTCTTTGAAAATGTCGCCCGAAACAGAAAATAAGCAAAAGCTCGAATCCTTTTTTAAGGAGGAATATATAGCCCTTAAAAACTACGTAGGTTCTCGGTTACAAGCTAGTGCGGAAAAAGATCCGGAAGACATTGTTCAAGATGTAGCTTACAACCTATTTGCTGGTGCCGACGGGTACGGACCAATAAGTAATGTCGCTGGTTTTGTTTATCGATCGATTAAAAACAAGATTATTGACACCATGCGAAAAGGGAAGTATGACGCTGGAGAGCTCAATGAATCAGAGGAAAACGAGCTCCATTGGATTGAGTTTACGGAGCTAATGTATGGAAACGATCAGCCTATATATTCTGTAAGTATGGTAAATGCATTGAAAGAGGCCATGCTTAAACTCAATCCAGCAGATTGCGATATTATCATGGCGATTGATTTTGAAAACTACACATTTAGAGAAATTTCAGAGGAAACCGGAACCCCCGAAGGAACTCTTATGTCTAGAAGACATCGAGCATTATCAAAGCTTAATAAAGCACTTAAAAACAAAAAAATAATAGTAGAAACTTAGATTAATAAAAACACAATGGAAAATTATTTTAAATACAAAATGAGAGGCAGAAGTCCGATAGTAATAGTTGGTATAGTACTTTTTGGAATAGTCGCTATTGGCGCATTAGCAATACTTTTCGGATACATTTTAATGTCCCTATGGAATGGGTTAATGCCGGAATTATTCGATTTACCAATGATTACTTATTGGCAAGCAGTTGGACTGTTCTTCCTAGCTAAAATTTTATTTGGATTTGGCGGAGGTAGCGGAAGTTCTGGTGGAAATAAATCACATTCAAAAGACGACGATTCTTGTCGAAATAGAAAAAGTAAAAAACGTGATTTTTCCAAATGGGCGTATTACGACAAGTTCTGGGAAGAAAAAGGTGAAACAGCTTACAACGAATACGTTGAGGAATTGAATCCTAATGATTCGGTTGAAAATACCGAAGCAATCAAAAACTCGGAAAATGAAAAATAAGAATATTATCGTTCTTAAAACAGATATCCAGTCGCAGCGATTGCTTCGACTGGTTTCTTCCCTTTTCGACACTCATAATGCGATTATAAAGTGGTCGGTAGATTTAGAGGATTGTGATAATGTTTTAAGAGTTATTACTTATAAAAAAATTAATGCTCTTGATCTTATTTCACAACTAAAAACACATGGTATAACTGCCAAAGATTTACCTTCCTAATCTTAGCTAATAGTTGTTTTATTTATCTAGCTAACCAATTAAATAGTAATAACTTTAACTTATTTTCAAAAGGAAGCTGAAGTTCGTATTTGGCCTCATCATTTCGATCCTGGCTTTTATACTCCTGTAAATTCTAAAATGGCTATTGGTTTTGGATGGGCTATGAAAGCTGATATGGCTGGAGACGCATATTTCTATATGTATGGTTTTTGCGAAGGAGATATTGATTATTCAAAAACGAAAGATTTCCCAGCGGGTCGCTGGGAAATTGGAGAGGACTGGCAAGGGGCTATTTTGACTTTGACAGAACTTGAAACATTGAATTTTGAAGAAGCACAGCCATTGATAATCGGTTATTTAAAGGCCTCCTCAAACTGGTTTTTACGAGCATGAAAAAGTTCATTTCAATAGCAATTATTATTCTTTTTTCTTTTTTGGCTTATTCTCAAGAAAAAGAAGAAGTCGAAAGTGAGAGCTCGCATTGTTACTTCAAAAAAAATTCAATATCCATTGGCTTAGCAGTTCCTTATTCCTTTGAATTAAATGCAGTAGGTATAAATGCTAGGGTTTATTACAACATTGGCGAAGCAATTTGTTTTGGCCCTGAATTTTCCTATTTCAATAATGGAAACGAAGAGGTGATGGACGTTAATTTTGTCGGACACTATATATTTGAAACCCCATGGGTTGGTATTTTCCCGTTAGTAGGGGTAAATTACACTGTTGAAAAAGGTGAGCACCATAACCAAGAAGCCATAGGTGTTGTATTTGGAGCTGGCGTTCATAGAAACTTTGGCAAGGTTGCTTTCTTTGGTGAATATGCTCATGTAGAAAGTGATTTACGAGACGACTTTATTACTGTGGGTCTATTTTATAATATCAGATAATTTATAAATCAAGGTGGCCTTATTAGAATGGAATTGAAAATTAAATATATCATAATGCCTCTTTGGTTAGAAGCAGGTTTGTGGGGTTTGTTAGCTGGAGGAGCCCTTCTAATAGGTGCTTTTTAGGATATGCGTTTTACATTCCCTAAAAAATAATTTCGGCAATCACGGCTTTTGGTTCCGGAGTACTGGTCTTTGCCTTAAGTTTTGAATTAGTTATTCCAGCTTATGAGGTAGCAGGGTTATTGCCTGTTGCCATTGGATTTCTGATTGGTGGAATAGCTTCTTTAATAGGTTATTCCTTATGCAATCACATTCCTTTAGCCTGGCAAGCCGGTGTTATGGCTTGTGCAGCTGGAGCTATTCTCACTATGTTGGCTGATACAATGATTCCGGAAGCTTTTAAAGGTTCTAGAAACTGGACAGGTTTTATTATGTGCGTTGGATTTTTAGTCGCTCCAAAGGAATTTGAATAGTTCTTCATAATTGGAATATTCAGCAGGAAATAAAAACTAGGATTTATTAGGCTATGATAAATGGTAATACCATTTATCATGACACGAATTCAGCTATAGTATAGGGATATTATACACTATTGAATACCAATTCACTTTACTCAAGAATTGATAGCTCCATTAAATAGCCAGGGTTTATCATATGGAGTTTTCGAACAACAAATTTTCTAAATTATTTTAATAAATTATAGAAGTTTTAGATGTAACATTGCTTTTTTTAGATGTAATACAACTTTTTTTAAAAAATGACACTCATGGACATTACAGATAAATTATATTCTTATAATCCTAGGTCTATTGTTTTATATGGTCTTTTGATCATTCTCGCAATATATTTAAGTCACATTGGTATTGTAGAATATGCTTCTGATAAACTTGAAATGCAGCGGTGGGTAATTGCCTTCATTGGGTTTTTAGCGAATTTTGGAATTGTCTACCATCATATGACAACGCCCCCACATCCTAAATTTTTATTAGTAAAAAAACGAAGAGTAAATATTCGATTGCATGCATTCTTTGGAATTACCGAGGTTTTAGCAGGATCAATATGTTTGTTTTACCAAAGTGAAGTAGGAGGGATAATATTTGGGGTTTTGGCTATCCTACATGCTTTAACTGCTTTAAATCAAACCCCAACCGTCTTTGGTGCAAAAGGAATTATGATTCCTAGTTACATCTTTGCAGGGGCTTTGCATTTATATGTGGGTTATAGAATTTTGAATGAACCAACTTCTTTTTTCTGGATCATGAATACTTATTTAACCTTAAATATTTATGCTTATGTTAGGATCATAATGGTAGGTTGTGAAAAGGTGAACCTATTTAAGGGGTATCACTATTCTTTAGGTGTACTTTTAGCTGGTTTATTCGTAGGTCCTGCGTTGTTAGGCCCTGCTACTGCTGTATTTTTCGTTATTTTTATTGCGGTAAGTTACATTGCAATGAAACTTGTATTTGGTTTTACTTGGACCGAAATGAAAAGCTTTATGTGGAAGGAGCATGATCGAGAAAAATTAGTTGATCCAGAATTAAAAAATAAGTGGCTTCGTGAAAATATAGGCGTAGATGTAAACTTGGCTGCTATCGATGAAACTACGGCAAAAGCAATTTTCAATAAACTAGATGATAACAAGAACGGAGTTTTGGAGCCAGAAGAAATGGATGTTTTTCTAAAAACTTGGGGAATGACTTCTGGAGCTAGACAATCTCTTGAAAAGCATATGGGTAAGGACATTTCATTTGATGATTTTTATGAAATTGTAAAGTATTCTGGCGTGTCAATTAGATCAATAAAAAGCCTTTCAAAAGATGAAGAACATTCTGATGAAGAGAAAGCGAGATTGGTTTTTAATGAATTAGATATGGATAATAGTGGACATCTAGACTGCATTGAATTGGAATTACTCCTTTTAGAATATGGATTACCACGAAATGAAGCAAAAACCTATCTAAAGAAATACGATACTGATGGAGACGGCGAAATCTCTTTTGAAGAGTTTTTAAAAGATTTTGGCCCATTGTGGAAGTTTGCCTATACCTATAGTTAACCCTAACGGTCATTCCACATTTCTACAACAATAGGTATAAATGCTAAACTTGCAATTCAAATTGAATAAAACACGTTCTCTGTTTTACAATTATAGTTTTACTATTCAACACGAGTTTTGCGTAGTTTCCAAGTTCACCAACTGACATTTACCCCACCTTAATAGGGGAGGATATTTCTCCAGTTAATGTCAAAAACACTTTGGGAGAGTCCATTAACCTATTGGATTCTTGGGCCGCTAAGCCCAAAATAATTATAGTTTATCGTGGAGGTTGGCGTCCATTTTTCAATCGTCATTTAGCCGAAATTGGGATGCGAATAAAAGACATTCAAGCATTCAGTTATCAGTTAATTGCAATTAGTCCAGATGCCGCTCCACAAGCCAGAGAATCAATGTCAAAAAACGGATTGGAATTATCAAATTTATCCCAATGAGGAAGATGATTTTTCGAAGGCCATGGGAATAGCATTTTCGGCTCCTGAGGGAAACAATGAAATGTTACTCAATTATAGTTCCAATGAAAACAAAAGCTACTTAGCAATTCCTTTCGTTTTTGTGGTCAACACAGAGGGGGTTATACGGTCTTTCTCATGTAATCCCAATGTACAAAGATCGATTGAATGCTAATGTACTTATTGCAGTTTTGGAATAGCTGAATTTGGTCAAAGGTTAAAAAAAACGGTATAAAAAAAAGCCCCAAATGGGGCTTTTAAATATTCAATTAATTTTTGCAACTATTTTTGAATAATTACTTTCTTGATACTAATATCTTGACCTTGAACAATACGAAGTAGGTAATGTCCATTGTAAAGTGTTTTAGTATCAATATACCATATAGTACTTCCTTGTTTAAGGGTAGAAGATCGAACCACTTCTCCTTTTAACGTAACCAATTCTAATTCTATGTTGTTCTCAACTAACCCGCTAGCTTGAACCGCTACAAAATCCTGAGCAGGGTTTGGGAAAATACTGAAGTTTGTTTTTAGCTCAATTCCTTGGTAGTTTAATGAAGTTGTTGTGTCTTTTGAATAGGTTTCTACCGTTTCTGTAATTGTAGTAACCGTTCTACGCGCCCAGTTTCCATAAAAAGTTGGTCCTACCGCATAAGGATAAGCAGAATTCCAATTTTCATCCACTGTGCAGAAATAAGCGTAAATTCCTTTAGGATATTCTGGTGTAACACAAAATCTTCCATTGTGCTCATCCAAATGTCCATTGGTAGATTTGTATTCATAATCTTCTCGATAATGACCAAGTGGGAAACTGGTACTAACAGCAGGACCGTCAGTAACATCACTTCCATCTGCATAATGAGTTCTTGCAGTAATGCTTCTTAACTTATAGGATGAATTAATTCGAGCTATTCCTCCTTTTCCATCTGTATTGGCATAACCGTATGCTCCGTAAATAGGGAATCCGTCATAAGCAAACCCAATTAAAGGCGAATGTTTGGTAGAATCAATTGAATAAAGTCCATCCGCATCATATAGATTACAAATCGTAGAAATTACCTTTTGATCTAATTTAAAGGCAGAAGGGTTTTGATGGTGATGGTAATTTCCCATAGCCGGGTGACCTTTTGAACAATCAAACCCATCCATTTCTGCTGGTACAGCATCCCGGTTCCAAACACCGTCACCTCGTCCGCCACTTGGTCCGCCTTGATCTTTTGCGGCACTTAAACTATAAGAAACTCCATCTCTGTAATCGAAAAGGGCAACTCCATTTACAAATACACCAATATTTCCTGCGGTTGACGCCGTAGGTGTACCAGTATTTTTAGCAGGATTCAATGGAATTTTGAATATAGCATCTTGATCGGATGCTAATGACGGATTTCTATCTAAAAAAGGTCCGGTCGGGTATGCCGGAATTCCATGTGTATTTATGTAAACAAAATCATTGGAGTATTGTACTTTCTGTACATTGGCCAATACATTGTCTTTAATTACAGTTGAATTTCTCAAAAAATACCCTAGCATTAAACTTGAAATTCGCGAGCACACTGATAATGTGGGTGATCATGAATCAAATATTGAATTGTCTAAAGCAAGGGGGGCAAAAATCAGATTACTGCTAATAGAAAAAGGCGTTTTAACGAAACAACTCAAATCAAAAGGTTACGGTGAAACGGCCGCGCTTTTTAAAAATGATACTGACGAAAATTGGTTACAAAATAGACGCATATCTATTGAGATACTAGATGATAAATAAAAAAACCGTTTTTTTGTAACCACTTCTATTTGGTTTACGACTAACGTTGTGAACGCAAATATTTAAATTATGTATCAAGCAGTAGAATTATTAATACCATTAGCAGGCATGGCAATGGTTTTTGGAATAGTTTACGTTAGTGTAACAGCAGAAAATCGGAAAAACTTAGCCATGATTGAGGCGGGTTTGAATCCGAATGAAAAGAAAGAAGAGAGCAAGGGTAATCTCAAAAAGGGTCTCTTGCTCTTCTTTATACCAATAGGTTATTTTGTTGGCAGAACTCTGGAGTTCTTAGGCGGAGGCTCAAATATGAGAGGAATTCTTAGCGCTGTACTTTTTGGGGGATTAGCACTACTCATTTTCTACTTTTTAAATCCAGAGCCAAAAGATAAAGAGTTAAATTCTTAATCTGACTGAATGTCTGAATGTACACTTATTAAAAAAGTTCAAGAAGGTGATTCATCAGCTTTCTCCGAATTGGTAGACCAAAACAAAAACTTGGTTTATTCAATTGTTTTGAGAATGGTAAAAAACCAGGAGGACGCTGAAGAGGTTGCTCAAGATGCTTTTATAAAAGCGTTTCATCAGATTAAGAAATTTAGAGGTGACTCAAAGTTTTCTACTTGGATATATAAGATTGCCTATTTCTGCGCTGTCGACCATCTAAGAAAAAGAAAACAACTCAATTCAAGCATTGATTTGATTTCTATTGCGAGTGATGACGACTCTGTGTTAGATAACATACACAAAGCAGAAAAAAAGGAATACTTAAACCAAGCAATTGCCTATTTAAAACCCATCGACAGAAACTTGATTTCAATGCACTATATGCAAGAATTGAGTATTGAGGAGATTGAAAAAGTGACCTTATTTTCTCATTCTAATATCAAAGTAAAATTGATGCGGATTCGAAAACAGCTGAATGGGATTTTAACGGCATTGATGAAAAATGAAATTGAAAGTTTTATAAAATCATAAAAATGAGACAAGACATTTATAATAATAACTTAAAAGAAAATTTCGAAAATAGCCTTACGCCTTCTCCTGATTTTACAGCTAATGTTATGCAACAATTGAATAAATTGGTTGAAACTAAGCCAGTCATTGAACCCCTAATTTCAACTAAAATATGGTGGATTGTTGTAGCAGTTTTTTGCAGTATTGGATTATTTCCTCTATTATTCGGGATTAAGGAACACAACCATTCTATTTGGAATAATCATAATTTTACTCTAAGCTCTATTCCCGATTTAAAAGCAACTATCAATTTGATGTTTAGTTTACTATATGTTTTTGGGCTTTTGATAATAGGTGACCTCTTTTTGAGGTTCAAAAAAGTGCTTGCTTAAGCTATTATTAAAATCAAAAAGCCACCTCGATTGCTCGAAGTGGCCTTTAAAACTAGTTAGAATCTAAAATTACTGAATAACTATTCTTGTGATTTTTCCTTCCTGTGTTTTGAGAATATAGGTTCCTTTATCATAGTTGGAAACATCTAAAGAGGCTGCTTCATTCTGTTCCTCAATCAATACTCCGGAGATATTAAAAACAGATATGGCCGCAGGCATATTGAAGTAAACTTTGTCGTTTGAAACTGGATTTGGATAAACTCTAAAGTCATTCGTATTTTGAACTTCTACAACACTTACTTCCTTATCTGTTGTATCAATTGGTTCTTCAACTTTAACATCATTAGCTACTTTGAAGATGCTAATTGTTGCACTCACTTCATTTGCCATAATTACCAGACCTGTATCGATTGGACTTTCATTTCCAGAAAGGTAAATAATACCTTCTGGCCCCAAGTCGCCGCCTTCATCAGCACCTAAATCTCTATTGTTTATGTAATTCACAAACATAGCATTAGCAGGGTCTGTTATGTCGTAAACCATCAATCCGCCTGCTCTTTCCAACGTAATAAAGGCGAACACTTTCTCCCCCACCTTACCTATTGTAATACCCTCTGGTTCTGGGCCTTTATTGTCACTTCTGTTTTTGTATTTGTTGTTCGAATTACTTGCATTGAACAGCGATTTGTATTTAGGATCGTTTGCAGTAATTCGTTCAAAATCATCTCCACTATCAAATAAAATCATTCCCGTTGTTGCATCCCAAATACTGAAAGATCGCGAACCAAATACATGAATTTCTTCAAATAATCCATCGTTGTTTTTATCACCACTTGCGTTGGTAATATTAATTCGACCAAGCGCCTCAGAGATTTTCATAATATCGAAATTCTTGAATACCGTTGGGTCTAAATTGTAAGAACCATCAGTAAGCTTAACCTCTTCTTCATAAGTATCATATTCTCTGGAATCTCCTTCGTTTGCAGTTACCAAATAGGTTTTTCCATTCATTGTATAGTTCGCCATAGCATCTGGCATATACATCCCTCTTATTGGATAATTGGCAAAAATGATAGTGTCTGATTTATCGGAAACATCCAATGCGTTACCAACAAGACTGTGATCTTTTGTTCCTAATGGAATCAGTTTAGTGATTGTCATTGTCGTTAAATCAATAACACCAACAGCATTGTTCTCTTGCAAGGTTACCCATGCCATTTTACTATCATGAGAAACAGTGATAAATTCTGGCTCTAAATCTTGAGAAACCGATGCATTTGGGCCAAATATTCTAATTCCTTGAGCAATTAGCGCTGCGCTGTCTTTATCGAAAGAATTGAAAGTAAGCATTGTCACTTTACTCTGATCAATACTTGATAACCCTCCCGAAACATCAATAATTGAAATGCTGCCTTCTGGGTCAATTGTGTAATCGTCGTTTGGTTGTCCTTCGTTTGCTATTAAAACATAATTTCCATCAGGAGTAAATGTCACCATATCTGGTAAATTTCCGACCGTCACTACTTTTCTATTGTTTCCGTCAAGGTCCATAAATATAACCTTACCATCTGCAAAGTTTGCAACGTTCACAGTTGCCGCAACTATTCCATTCTTTGTAGTAACACTAGTCGCATCTGTTCCTTCAGTAGACATATCTATCGAACTAATAGAAGATACATTCATAGGATCCGAAAAATCAAGAATTTCAACCTTGATTGCCGTTGAGTTCAACACAAACATGCGCTGTGAAGCAGCATCGTAGCTAATAATCTCAGCAGAACCTGTTGAATCTACTAAATAGCTGTTCATATAGCTTACATCAATTGAATTGCTCGCCACTGGAACTTGAAAATCGGTATCCAAAATATAAATAAGACTCTCTTTTGCTGAACCTATAAAGCCGTTGGTGGCGTTCGATAATTCCAATCCAAAAAATCGATCGCTTTTTAGTGAAGAATTATTAATGATAGGAATCGTTAGTTGGATTGAAGCAGCAGTTTTAGCAGGGAAGGTCAATGTTTGTTTTGCAAACGTGAAGTCTGCACCAACCAAAGCAGTTCCTATATTTGGAATAACATCTACATCAACCGTTACAACGCTGTCGTAAACATTTGACAAGACCACTGACAGTTCTAAGGTTCCATCATTTTCATTGATTCTTGCGTATGATTCTTCGAAATTGATCGCTGGAATAATGACTGCAGAAAAAGAACCTGGAGTTGCCAAAACTTGGATACCTCCTATTGTTGTAACTAAGTTGGTTGCAGCTATCCAATTCAAGCCATCATTGATATTTATAGTAGGGTCCAATAATTCTAAGGAAGGTCCAGATCCATCTGGGCTTGTTGGCCATGGAGAAGCATCATCATATTCTACATCACAAATAACTGTTCCTGCGGTGTTTTTGATTTGAAGTAACTCTCCCCCATTTCCAAACACATTTGAGAATGCTGGCGGTAAATCGACAAAAGGTACACCGTAATATTTGTCGGCAGAATCTTTATCAGTTGCAAATAATAAGATTGCGCCTGCTGCTAAACTAGTTTCTGGTATTGCGAATTTAAATCCACCTTCATCACTCAATTCCAAGCCACCTAATTCAATTGAATTTTTTCCGTAATTGTAGATTTCAATAAACTCCAATTCATCAGATATTGACGAAGGCGGGTTGTACATGATTTCAGAAATAACCAAAGTAGGCGCAGTTTCATTGTAATAAAAAGCATTTGAAATGTAGCTTAGACTCATAGTGTTATTAGCAGCATCGCTAATATTCGATACCGTAATCGTATATGCCTTTCCAATAGTAAATGCTTGGTGATAAACAATAGCAGTGTTTGTTATCGAACTGTATTTTACAGAGTCAATACTTACCGCTGGAGAAAAGCTGTAATTAGAAACATTAGTTGCAGAGCCGTTTGTAACGTCCTCCGAAAAATAGATTTTAGTAGAAGTTTGACTCAATGGTGCGCTCATTGGAATAAATGGAGCAGTGACATCAATTGCTGAAAAAGCAAATACAGAGCTATTCCATGGTAAATCTGGAACTATCTGATCTATACTCTGATCGCCTGAGCCATCTTGCGTGTCCCAATTGCCTGCAGCATTTAACGCTTTTAGATATCCATTTTTATCAATGCCCGATCTCGCTCCCTTATATTCAGCAATATCGACACCTTCTGGTAAAACAATAGCAGTAAGTCCTGCGATTAGTCCCGTATTATTTAATGTACCAAATCCTGAAGCTGAATTCGAAATTGCTGCTAACATAATAGAAACTGTTCTTGGAGAGGTTCCTTGAAAAGCAAATATTGCTTCACTTCCCGAAGAAAAACCACCTGCATTATTAACGGTAATGTTTCCAATTGAAGGGTTTATAGTTTGGCTTACACTTAACACAGAAACAATGGTTCCTGGTGAAATTCCATTGGCACCAGAATTCCAAGTAAAGTCTCCTTCATCGTTACCCAATTGCTGGCCATCCCATTCCGAATCGCAGAATATAATATTGGTACTTGGCGGAATCGAATCGAATATTACAAAGGCAAAATCATCGTCGCCATCTGCATTAAAACCTACAAAGGCTATTGAGCCTGTTCCTAGTTGTGCTAGGAGCTGAGCTCCTATACTTAAAAATGCTAGGGTAAAAAGTAATCGTATTTTCATTTGTTAAATAGTTTTTATTTATCCAACAAATCACGGATTTGAATTCCGCTAAGTGCTTAACTCAATGTTACCAGTTGGTTATTGTAAAAAGGACTTATCAATTCCTTCTGGTTAAGTTTTACCGATTCAAATTAACTAAAGCTATCCTTAGAAACATCTAAAGTAAATCCGTCAATAGCTGCGGCCTTTTCAAAATTTATAACGTGCGAGAGATCACTGCCCCAATTAACCTTGTGTTAAAATGGAAAAATAAACTTCTTAAAATAAATTTCATTTTCCAAGCTAAAAATCAAAAATTAAGGTGTCTTATTTTGGAAGCCAGGGAACCTTAGCTGCTCTGCCTGGAACAGGAAAAGAGGTAGGCCAAATAGATGAAATATTAATAGAAAAATCGATTAAAGTAGAGCTATCTATAGGCTATGCAATCAGTGGATAAAACATAAAAGCAATGAAAAGTACCTCCCTCATTGAAGCAATTAAACATGGTTTTTTTGAAAAAAAATAAGGAGTAAAAAAGCGAACTAGAACCTAGTTTTTAAGGAGTTAAACACGAAAAAAATCTACGAATCAGATCGGGACTATTACTTTCGAATGCCTAAGAAGGATTAGTAAGTGGAAGCGGTAAAATAAAAACAAAATTGGCACTAGAATCTCGGCGTTATAAGCCCAAGAAAGAAAACCATTCAACAAAAATTACAATGTATAGCGTATACCTAGCCCAAGACTTGAGTGGGCATTAAAAAAAATTATTCTTCCAGGATAACTACCAGTTGGTTCAAAATCAGAAGGCCCCACTTGAAATACCGTTTCAAAGGTTTGAGAGACATTTAAATTAAAAATAAATCGTTCACTAATCGAAACATCCCAACCAGCGACGAGCTTGGCTCCTGTAGAAATAAAATGATTTTTATAGCTTGATAAACCTGAGAACGGTTCCTCTTGAATAAATATCGTTTCCCAATTCCCGTTTTCATTAAGGGTGTCTTGATACGTCGAATATTGAGAAATTTTCTGCTGATAGCCTGCAAGAAGATGAACCCCTCCATACAAATTCGGCCATTTTTTCAAACTCTTTTCAATTCCCACTCTTAAGTTTGATCCAGCAGTATTTTCATAAAACTGCTCAAAAATCACAGAATTTGAACTTGCACTAATAATCTGCGTATTTTCTCTAAAATTTGGCGAATTCAAAAAATCAACACCCAAAACTAGTTTCAATTCATTCTTTAAATATTTGCGATAATCAAAACTAATTTGATTTTGAGAGCCAACTGAAACTCTTAAGCCTATATCCGATCCTGGAATGATCTTTACCGAGTCCTGAGCTATAGATGAAAAAGTAAAAAAAAATGGTTACTACCACACAAATAATCGCTTTCATAGTTAATGTTTAAATTCGGAACTATTAACTGTGATTAAATATACTTTATTGTCTTCATGTGTATTTTTATTGTAAGCTGAACTTACAATTCAGACTTCGGTTATCGTTATCAAATGACTAAGTTCAGCAGCTTAACAAATACATCCTCCCCTATTGATTGCAGCTATTGCCATAAATTACCAGAATTTGCAACTTTAAAAAAATTGGTTTTGATCAATCTTTTGAATGCTAATTCTTAATCAAAAAAGAAGCATTTTTGGTATGGAATTTTGGCCAAAATTCGTCTTTGTAAATTTAATTCAGCAGTTCAGTATTATGCTCCTGAGTTTAGTTCATTTAACTGCACTTAATGCGATTTTTTATTGTCTTAATTTCGTTTTGTACTGCGCTAACTTTAAATGGGCAGACAGATAGTTCAAACATACCATCTGTACTTTTTAATGATTATTCCCCACTTTCGGCATCCTATTATGGAAATCTATTATTCCAACCAGGAATTAAACTCGCGATGGATAGGAATTTACTGAAAATTGAAGAAAATAAAGTAAAAAAACAAAAAACTAAGCACACTCAAAAGCTGTTATACATTCAACCTAATTTCACGTTTTATGTTCATCCAAAGACCTTGGCCGTTTTGCAATTAAACACAGAATTGGGGTGGAGACGTTATAATAATCGGTTGTTATTTACCGAAGTTGCTCTGTCAATAGGATATTCTAGAAGATTTAATCAAGGAGAAACCTATTTTGCAGACTCTGCTGGAAATATAACTGGCTCTAAAAAAGGTAC